>JAAHTG010000450.1_pt1 | contig 36776 bp, 67 predicted proteins | sample 6116081 | NCBI WGS metagenome assembly JAAHTG01 (sample SAMN13939989, study PRJNA603662) | sponge metagenome | isolation source: marine sponge | host: Mycale hentscheli | place: New Zealand | collected 2005 | reverse complement strand
AACCCCGAAGGGGGTCTGGGTGCCTACGGCACAGACCGATTTTTGACCTTGCGTTGAGTATCTATGATTACTTGTGAACATCTGTGGTCATCATAGGACATCTGAGGGCAACGGACAGTTTCGGACCTTTCGACTATGGACAGTCCAGTTTTTGTCCTATGTTATAGGGTCTTGAAGTCAATTACTGAAACCTTAAATAGTGTGGCCTGAGTAGGAAGGATATGGAAGCAACACATTTTGGTCGAACATCATATTTAGATGAAGAAATAGTGGTTGTAGCAACACCTCACTTCAAAGAGGATTGGGAAAAGTCACGATACGGAAAAAGTAGAACCAAGACTTTGAGAGACTTGATGGGGTCATGGCATTATCCAGCACAGGGATTTTATGAAGACTTGATGCAAGCACCTTTGGGTAAAACCATGTATGCAGTTGTTCGTCGAAAGCGAAACCTGAAACCTTGTGCTTTCATTTATTTCCGAAACATCAAAAACGACAGACGTGATGGCCGTCGAGAGTTGGAACTTATTTCAGTAACACCTCCGATTAGAGGTCAAACTGAAGGTATCAATTTTGAAACATTTCACGACCACAGAGATACCGAAGAATGGTGTGGCATCGTTTATCAAGGTTAAGTTTATAACTGGTTGAGGGATGGGACTACCATGATGATTGAACAAGACTCAATAGAATTAGAAACTACTGCAACATTAAAACACGGCCAATTTAGATTTGAGATGGATGGTAAAATTGGTTACTTCATTGGTGAGGTCAAGGAATACCATGATGATTCCGAAAGAGTGCTAATCGAAGTCAAGGATATTTGGTGGGAAAGCCAATACTCTGAACCACTTCCCTCGAAAGAAAGTATCAAGTCTTTTTGGGATTCTTATTATCATACGGTTGGTGAATAATAATGTCATGGACTTGTCAGCATCCCACTTGCGATAGAGTTTCAAAAGGATTTGCTAATGGTCGCACACTATGTTGGGTGTGCAAACAATGTGAAGACCGTTGGGAAAAGAAAAAGAAATTGCGAGAAGCAAAACTCAACTGTGAATAAAAGGTGGGTCCTACTACACTTTGGTTCACTCAGAATCAGCCGAAACCTATCTTTTGTGTTCCTCATGCAGCAGTTAAATCCTAACTCAGACTTTCAACTCTATAAGAAATGGAAAAAGCAACGAAACTAACAAACGAAAAACTACAACAACAACAGCAATACGCATCAAGTCCTTTTCAGATAAAACCCAATCAATTGTTGGTTGCACGACTACTTAAAGTTTCACTATGTTTTAAGTATCAGAAAGCGGATACAATAATCATGGATTGGACTAATTATCCTTACCACGATGTTTCTGGTAAGTCATCAGAGCATGGTCGTATTTTTGGTTCTAATTTTTCGTCAGAATTGACAGAAAAGAAATCTGAGCGAAAGTCTGTTTCATTGTCTCGACTGAAGAAACCGTTTATGCCGAGTTCTTGGAAATGGATGAGAACGTCTGGTGAAGCGAAAGTTTTCAATTATCGACCGAGAATTGGTGAAACCAGTTCTTTGAAATTGAACATACCGAGCCAGTTTCTTCCGTATCTCGTAGATGAGTCAGGTGAAAGTTTCAGAGGAGTCATCGAGATGGATGACCAGAGTTATCTGGAATTAGGTCGAAGAGTTGCTGTTCAAATGAAAGATTCCGAAAGTTCGAGAACAGTTACGACTACGTTTCCCAGTTTAGAGTTCAAGTTGAGTCAGAAAAGAGGTGGTCAGACTTTCAAAATGGATTGGCAAAGTTTCGCACAGCAAAGAAAGTTGGCTTCTGGTGCATGGGATGAAGACTGGGGTTACTCGAAACAAGGTCAGCCGACGTTGGGTCTTGCATCAATGTATGATAAAGATTTGAAACTTTCATGGGATACCAAGTTCAATTGGTGGTGGCTACTTGTTGGAATAGTTGGCTTGTTCGGCTTGCTAAAGTTTGCGAGGAAGTAACATGACCCTTAGCATTAAAGATACACAGATACTTTTGTATGAAGGTGGCTACATAGATTGGGATTTCTTAGATACAGCCATGCCGAGAGATTTTTATAACTTGAAAACAGATTTCGTGGATGCGGCAATCATTATGAATAAAGAAATAGATGCTGGTAACTTCATTACCGTAGATAAGCAATTCGTGATGAATAATGTAGGAATGTTTCGTGGAATCCACTCTGCCCACGACCGAGACCCGCCGCAGAGAAATTATGTTATCAACTTCAGCGAAGATATGAGTTTAATTTTTGACCCGATGACTACTAAAGGAACACTGATTGATAAAGAGATTCGTATTGGATTAGAACCTTTGAAAGTTTTCGGAAATCAGTTTTCAGATGATTGGGAATATGTTCCTTCTTTTTCTTTGGAATTGTATTCTCAGATTTTGAATTGGAATCGTGAGCAAGCAATACAATTGATAAACAGAGTGTGACAATATGTTGAAGAAAGTTTTTGAAGTTATGGCTTGGGTCGAAGGTGATGACCAATGTTCAACACAATACAATGATGAGATTTCGTGGACTAAAAGTTCCAGTCAAGCAATTAGAATGTTGATGGATGCTTACATTGATGAAGGCATCGTTGATACCGAAGGAGATTTTGAATTGATATACATTTCAAGTTACTGGACATTGTTTGGAAAACAAGTTACTCCTCGAAAGGAAGTATTTTCTTTTGATGCTTACCCAGATGACTGAAACTTTAAGTCAGTAATACGGTGTAGTGACGGTCATGGAATGCGTTATGTGTGACAAAAACATTCGTGGCGGAAGTCCCGTTGTGGTTTTTACAGCAAGTTTGTTTCAACCTTCAGGTCGTTGGTCAGAACATTTGACGACGGATACAACGTGTTCAGTAGATTGTTTAGCAGAACTTTCGGAGTTCAATGTCAAAGATACGGAGTCGTCAGATAGTGATGAAGGTGCAAATTGTGACCGATGCGGTAAGACTTTCGATGCTGGATATACTTTCGGAGTTGGCTGGGCAAAACCCAAAAGTCAGAAGCGTGGTTGGCATAAAATGATTACCACAAAGCAATTTTGCTCTCACAGTTGTATTGCTACGGAACTTTCAGATGAGAAATCGTCGTTGAACATGGATGTTCCGAAAAAGAAACCAAAGGCCAAAGCCAAGCGAAAGTCTTCCGCTAAAAAGAGGACTAAGAAGAAGTGATTGTATGAGTTTGCGAAAGTTGATTGGAAGATTTACCAGCCCTGTGTTTGTGCCGCTACGAAAGTTGGTGGTTTGGGGTGATGAAAACTTTGGAACGTGTGACCACAAATTGAGTGTGATTCCAAGAGAAAGTTTCACAGTAGAAAATTGCCTTCGGTGTTCTAAAGAAATTGAGGAAGTAGCCGAATGTTCTGTTTGTGATGCTCGATGTTGTATGCCTTGCCGTGATTCTGGTAATTGGTCTTATGATGAAAGTTTGGTATCCAGTTCTGAATCTGGAGATGTTTGTAGTGATTGTATCAAACCACAGATTTCAGAGTTACAAAAGAAAGTTTCAAAAGACATTGTTAATCTTGATACCTATGTTTCATTGGTAGAACCGATTGGTAAGCCGTTTCCACCTCAAGAATTGATTGAGCATTTGAAATCGAATCGCAAAGATTCTCCACTTCAATGAAACCTTTAAATAAGGTGGAGTTCTCGTAGTAATCATGGGAACAGAAGTATGGGTCAAGCCACCGACAAACACAGGGTCTAATTTTTTTGGTAAGCCGCCAGCAGGTTATCTTGGTTGGTTGTGCAACACAGGCGACCGAGCCTTTGGAAACTTCGTCTATGTGCGCCCTCTTGACGGACAGGACTGGTATGAAGAAGTCGTTGAAAAGACATGGTGGGGTAAGGAAACTGCTCGATACTGGGTCATCAAGAAGGAAACGCTGGATGACATTCGCAACGCTTTTTACAACGCTTGGAACAGTTTTGCTAAGGACCCACGCACGCTTGAAAAAGGACTCTTGGAATCTCCGTGGGGTATCAATTTGAACTTAGATGAGGCAACCGAGTTGGCTTGCCTGATGGCTGGTCTAAAAGATGAAACAGGTTGGGAACACATAAATGACCTGTGGGAAGAAATCAAATCAGAGGGTTTAAATACCCTTGACGACTCAGAAGAATTGAACGGAGCGTGAAATAATGAGACACCAATTGACAAACGACGAAGTAATGATGCTTGCAGGATACACACAAACCTCAACTCTGTGTGATTCCGTTATGGAGGGATATGTTCGGCCAGAGGCCATGAAGGAACTCGCAGAGCGAATGAACAATGCTTGGGGCGGCACTCAAGGAGTCGTGGACTTTTGCGGCATTTACCTTGAGTTCGGTAAAGACATGGCGAAACTGTTCTTGGAAGATTTTACTACATTCGATAAAAGAGGCAGCGAAGTTTATGGCTTTGACAATCCTGAAGAACGTGTATCGTGGCTCACAGACCGTGAGGCTCATTGGGAAAACTACTGAGGTGATGGCGTGATTTACGAATACTCAAGTGGTATCTACTACGACTCGTCAATCAACATTTTCTTTTTTCTAAGCGAGCAGGGTGAAGAAGTTGAATGCAACGAACAAGGCGTAGAGGTGAGGGCATGAGACATTTGGGATTGTGCAATAGGCACGAAATGTATCAAAACAACGGGACCCCAATTACGGCGTTCATTTTCGATGAGGTCGAAGAACCCTTGAACTTTCAACATCATTACGGAGTGGCTTTTGATTATCTATGTTCAGCACAGGGAGATGAAATTGCTTTGTATGTTACAGGTTTGACACCTTGCTTGACGGCTACACTACTGGCTGCAAAAGCAGTTGGAGTCAAAACATTGAAACTTATGCACTTCAACAGAGATACAGAACAGTATGTTTCTCAAGACGTATCGGATTTACTAACCTTTAAGAAGGTGCTTTGACAAGGTGATATTATGGAACATCAAGAGTCTTGGCGAATTGAAGGTCAAACATCGGATTCAAATACGTGGAAACTGCATAGTATTTTCAAATGTAGTGGGCTTCACGAAGCCAAAGAGAAAGCAGCAAATGTTTTCTGTAAAACACATTACACAAGCATTCGAGTGGTGAAACAATAATGTGGTGGAGTGCAAAGAATCGGTTGGAACGGATGAAGTCAAGATGGCCGAAGGCTCGAAACCCTGCGGTGCAAATCAAAATGGAAAAACTGCAACACAAAATTGATGCGATGGAGATGATTGAATGACAAAACCTATGCCTCAAGAAGTTAGTTGCCCAGTTTGTTCAAAAGTTGGTTGGACTGATGAACGTAGTCAGTTTCAAGGAGCATACCCTTGCTTCTCTTGTCGAGATGAGTTCTTGTTGCTCAATGTTTGAACGGAGGGTGAAACATGGAAATTGCTGACTGTATGGAATGTGGTGCAGTTATTACACCGCATACATCATGCAAATGTTCTTATACAAGTTACGAAGAGGAATGAATATGAAGAATGAATGGAATTGGATGATAGTTCCAGAAACGGAGGAAGAGGAATGATTGGTGAAGTTATTCTTGCTATTCTCATTTTGATAGTGTTGTTTCATTCCGAATTGAAAGCCCGTCGTTGGGCTGAGGCATTTGAAAAAGAACACGAAAGGCAGTATCAAGAAGGTATTGCTTTTTACGAGCGTTTGAAAGAAGAATCTGGGATAGGTGAAAAGAATGAAAGATGAATTGAAAATTAGGATTGAAGACGAAGCCGCAGGAACGGTTTATGAAGAATGGATTTTGGAGGCGAAAGTATGAGTAGAGTTTTACCACCGTTGCCCGTAGAAACCACTACGAAATCGAAGTCGTATGAAATCAACACTCTTTTGGATTGGTTGAACGAAGGAGACCGATTGATTATCAATAACCGTTATCAACGTGGTGAAGTAGGTCAATACAAACCACAGTTTCGGACTCGTTTGATTGAAAGTATCATTCGAGGATTCCCATTACCAAGTTTATTGGTGATGCAAAAGAAGGGACAAGCCGATGAATTGATTGATGGTCAGCAAAGGCTTCGCACTATTGAAGCATTTATCAATGGAAACTTTGCGATTGAAGGCAAACACTTGCTGATGTTGGATGCTATATCCTACGATTCTCTCAAGTATTCTGAAATGGATGCAGACCACAAAGACCGTATCAAGCGGCAATATGAAATGAGTGTGAACTACATTGACGATTCTATGCCCGATTGGATGGTTTATGTTTTGATTAACGCAGGTCAAAACCCTTTAACGGCTGCCGAACTTCGGAAAGCCATGTTTGCCGAATATGAAAGTTATTGGCTGATTGATGAGTTCGCTAAAAGTCCCGAATGGACTCGATATTTTACTCAAGGTGCTTTGGCTCGTGAGAAAGGCACAGAAATGTTGTGTCGAGGTTTGATGAGTATGCTTTATGGAACACGACACGGCTCAATGTCGTCAAAACTTTGGTTGGAGAGTAATCTAAAAACTACTTTTGGAACTCTAAATGTAACTGATGTTGAAACTTTGTTGTCGGAGTTCAAAAAGACGATGAAACTTAGCCGAGAGATTCTGGGAGAAAATCCGTTCCGTCGGAACAACCTGTTCTCAGGAAGATGCACGAAACTTTCTAAGATTATGCTGGAGCCTGTGGCCTACATTTTTATGAACCTTCGTAAAAAATACAGTAATGCAAAGTTGATTGAAAAGCAAACCGAATTAGTTTCGGCTTGGGATGAGTTTATGAGTTTTGAAACTGATGGTTCTGAACGATATTTAGGAGGAAACAATCCTGAAAAATGGGTTAAACGAAACGTTGAAGGTTTGAAAATCATGGAAAGCGTGATGGAAGGAAGCCGAAAGCGAAGAGGCTCTGAAAGTTCAATTCCTTTGGAACTTCGGATTCAGGTTTTAGAGCATCATCGGAAAAATGATGCAACCATTGATTGTTGCATTTGTAGTAATCAGTTGAAAGATGAAATCACGATTGACCACATCGTTTCGGTTGCAGACGGTGGCGAAACTATTTTGGAGAATCTTCAGCCAGCCCACCGAGCGTGTAATTCATCGAAACATTCACGGTCCGATGTCAGAGTATTTGCGGCGGAGGAAGAGTGATGTCAAACATTCATGCAGAAATGAGAGTTTGGCGAAAGCATCTTCGAGAGTCTCGACATATTGATTGTGTATCGTGTCATCGAAGTTTTATGAAACAAAAACCAGATTCTGACGACGGAATCAAGAATCATCTGTGTTCAGATTGTCAGATGATGGAAAATGGTTGGTGAAGTTTTAAGTAGGTCTTCAAAGGTGTATTAACATGGATGATGCAGCATATCGAAACATGGTGTCTTTTAAGTTCCCGTCGGAAGGACCCGTTATCAACATTAGCGGTTTGGCTGGTGCTACGTTGGAACAAGCCCAAAGGTTTTTGGCCGTAGTTTCGGAACTGGTTGAGGATGTGGCTAATCGTGACTGAAGAAAATCTTAGATATTATCGAATTACTGACAAGAACATTCAGTTCTTGGGCAAAGACATTGGTTTAGAAGCCCTGCAAAAAGCAGTTGGCGGCTACATTGAAAGTATTCCTAAACCCGTTGCAGCCAGTTTTACAATTGCTTATGCAAATGAAGATGGGTTGGTAAAAAAACTTGAAATGAATCGCACGGGTTCGGGAATGGTCGGAAGAAAAATTGTGGGTCCGTTGGTTATTGGCGTAGCAAATGATGAGTGATTCTTTAAGTATCGGAATCAACCAGTAATGATTGAGTTTTATGGATGCCGATGAAAAATTGAAAATGCACAACATTATGTTTGCATTAAATAAATGGATTGTGGGCAAACCTTTTGCGGGTAAAGGCGGCAAATTGAATCGTAAGTGGGCTAACTTTTGGGGTAACTGGTATTCACCCTCGGAAAAACCTAACCGTTATGTTAAACAAATAGTATTACCCGGCGGAAGAACAGAGCCAGCCTATCAAGTTGAGGACTCAAATTATTCGCCTTTTAACCATCGGAAAAAAGACTACCGGAGAGTTTCGTGGCCGATAGTGGCTTTAACGGAAAAAAGAGTTCCGATGCCCAGTTGGTTTTACTTGTTAGACCACCCTTCATGGGGCAAAGTTCTGGTAGTTACGGTGCTGATTGATGAAGACGAGATAGAGCCACGAAGAACCGACACTCCCTTCATGGTTTGGTTTTATGAAGACGGAGACAACAAAAAGTTTGTTCAAGTCTGGAGCGAAGAAGATTTTCAGAGGAGTATGCTGGATGACGAGGATGGGAGAGAATGGTTGATGGAAGGAAAGTTGTATATGATTACAGATTTCAAAGCAACTTGGTTTGACAGTCCGACAATTCTAAACTGGAATCAATTTCCTGAAAGTTTCTTGGAAACCGATGAGTGATTCTTTAAGTATCAGCACAGACCAAGTTTCATCATGGACTTGTCACCTTTAGATGAAATTATTGTCGAAAACCGTGACCCTGCATTGAAACAGGACCATCAATCTTGGTTGATGTGGTGGTTAGTCGAGAATCGACCTGAAGGAATGGCTCAATGGTGGTATGTTATAGATGAGAAAAGCAAAACTTTGGGCGGAACTTCAAATACATACATAGATACTGGAGACTTTGGCAAACCCATATTGAACAATTGGTTTATCGTAAGTAAAAACTACAAAACTTTGGGTGGAACGTCTGGTTATGGAAACTATTTCGTGGTTTCCCAATCAAGTGATGATGATTGGGTATCAGGAAGGCATTTGGGGCAGCAAGAACGAGGTGAACTTATGGCTCGCTTGACCAAAGGTTTCAGAGATGAAACTGTTGGTATAAAAGTTGATTATCAATTCTTCTTAGAAAATTATGGTTGGTATCTGGCAGAAAGGCCAAACGAAGATAACCACGTCGGATTGTTTTACAGAGGCAATAATTCTGCGAGTCGGGAAATTGTTGTAAAGACCACTACTGATTTAATGCCAAACGGTGTTACAAAAATTGGTAAGATGACCCATAATGACATGAACCTCGACACGATTCGATTTTTGTATGAAGAGGATTCATGGGTTTTACCAACCAAAGTTTCGAGTGTATTGAATTGGTCACGATTCCCAACTGTATTTTTAGAATGAAACTTTAAACCAGTGAATGTTTGTAGAAATGATAGGAGAGAAAAATATGGATTGTGGAAGTTGTGATGTGCCGACTGTAACGATGGTGGAAAAAGTCGAACCCGTAGCGGTGAGTTTGACGATTACCGAACCTGCTCAAAAGATGTTGAAAGAAGCATTTGGTGATGATACCCACATGGGGTTGTTGGTTGGTGTGCTGTCGGGTGGATGCTCTGGTTTCATGTATGATTTGCAGATTGTAGAAGATGAAGTTCCAGATTGTCAAGAACTTTCGGTTGCTGGTTTCCGAGTGTTGATTCCGAATGTAGCAAGTCATTTGTTGAACAGTATTGAAATTGATTATCAAGAAAAGTTGATGGGCGGAGGATTCAAGATTAACAATCCTAATGCTACGTCGTCTTGCGGGTGCGGTGAATCATTCGCTTGATGAAACTTTAAGTCAGTGAATGTTTGTAGGACTAACATGGCTACTGATTTACCGAGACATTGGTGTGTTGTTTGCCTTGCTCCAAAATCTGATTTGATATTGGATTCTAATTTAAGATACAACAATTACGAAGGCCGTTATTGTGAAAGTTGCGCCCCAGACATTTGGGAGTGTTCAGAGTGTCCTCGAAAGTTTTACATTGGTAAGATGCCCGCTAACACGAAACCTCGACATTACCGAAACGTTGTTCCTGAAGAGTTAGACTTTAGATTGAGAGTTGTCCGAGAAGAATGTCCGGGTTGGAAATCCGATAGAAGGCTTGCAGCCGAGCGTTATTATGGATTCAATGTAAGAGTTCCGAGTGCTAAAAAACAACCACGAGCCATTTGAAAAAAGGCATACAGTTATAAGGGTGGTATGTAGTGGATGGAATATGGTTCGATTTGGTTATGCTTGTATTAACTCTGAATTGAGAGCGCAGAACATCTTTACTAATCGTAAGTTTGGCTCTGTGGCTCGTGCTATTGACGCAGGTTTAGATGGGCTTAGTGAACGTGCTTTACTTAATGTGACCGACCTTGAGCGTATCGTGCATTGGAATGCTGACAATGATGTTGAGGTGTTCAGGATTAGTAGTGAAATGTTTAGCCATATCACGCATCCAGAAGCAGGTTATCAATTAGAGGACTTACCTGACTACGACGAGATTGCAGACATTATGGCTCGCACAGGTCGTTTTGCACAATCCGTCAATCAACGACTAAGTTTTCATCCGGGTCCTTACAATGTGTTGGGTAGCCATCGTGATTCGGTGGTTTCCAAAACTATTATCGAACTCAACCATCACGGCAAAGTCATGGATATGCTGGCTCAACCCAGAGACCATCGTGCTAAGATTAACATTCATGTCGGCACAGGTCAAGAAGGTGCATTAGAGCGTTTCGCACGCAACGTGGATATGTTGGATGAGTCTGTGCGTAGTAGGCTGACCGTTGAGAACGATGACCGAGCAAGTTTGCATTCTGTGGCTGCGTTAGCCCCTATGAGTCACGACATTGGTGTTCCTGTGGTGTTTGATTATCACCATCATGGATTCTGCGACGGTGGTTTGAACGAGCAACAAGCCCTTGAGTTAGCACTTGATACTTGGTCGGTTCGGCCTTGCACCCATTATTCAGAAAGTGCAGGTCTTGAAGTCAATAACCCAAAGTTTTCAGGCAAGCCCACGCCAGCACACAGTATTCTGGTTGAAGGTCCAGTTGAAACTTACGGACATGACTTTGATTGTGTTATCGAGGCTAAGGGCAAAGAGTTGGCTTTGGCTGCTTTGTTGTCAAAGGTTTAAATACCCTAACCTTCTCGTAGTGTTTGAGGCGAAGAAGAATGAGAGCAAGTGAAGCAAGAAAATTAGTTGAACAATCAAAAGAATACCAAAATGAAGAAAAAGGGATTATCGAAGAAGGCGAGCGCAATATAAAAAGGGCAATCGCAGACGGAAAAATGACCTGTGGTTCGGGACTTCACTTTATGAATCAAAACCATTGGGATTCTATTATGAAATACTGGCAGAGTTTAGGCTACACTATTGTATGGGGATTAGGAGGCGGCCACAATCCATCTCGATACCCAAATAGAATAAGTTGGTGAAGGTTTAAATACCCTGATAGTGTGGGAGTAATTGAAGGAGACAGAAACATGATGCCAAGTGAATATGATATTGGAGATTTAATCGGAATGACCGACGAAGAATGGAATCAAGGCTACGAAGTCCGACCGGGACTTTCTGTGAGTATGCCCTGTGAAGATGACGACGGCAACCAAGTTTGGGTAACAGCAGGGCGTGGAAGCGTCAATATGCGTCGAAGAACTGGTCAAGACACCTGTTGGTGGGTCAGCGTGTGTGAGAAAGAACACGACGCTTTGGGTTGGGGAGAAGAAGAAGTTCGTATGACGGATGACGTGGATGAACCCAATGACCTCCATGATTTGCTCAAAGACATGGGAGTTTCGGATTATGACGTTCACCGAGCCATCAGAATGTGGCTTTGGGGTTGAAGGGTTTAAATACTGTGGAATGGAGGAGTAATCATGGACAACCGATATTGGATAGGCGACCCTTGCTACATTGTGCCAGACGAGGATTGGAACATTTTCTGTTCTGAAACGAGTTCTGATGAAATTGGTGAGTTTGTGGATTATCACGGTCAGCGCATTTACTTTGAAAGTGCGGGCGGCGATGGTTCTTGGAGATTTAACTGTGGAAGATTCTTTGTGGATTCAGGAATCTTTGCGGTCATTGACTTGAGTTTGATGCCTTCGCACTACGACAAGACTGGAATCCCAAATGGAATGTTGTTCAATGAAAAACCAACTATCGAAACTGAAGACTACTCGGTGTTTATCAACGGCGAACAGGATTGGGAAACTCAACAGGAAGAGTGCGAGGATTGCGGAGAAACAGAGGACTGGTGTGAATGCTGAAAGTTCGGTTTCATTTAGGTGCGGGTCCACACAAAGGACATTTTCAAGTTACGGACAAGGCTGGTGTGCGATATTTTGACCCAGCGAAGTTTCAACTACGGATGGTTAATGCTCGGTTACACAATAACCGCAGGACAGCGACCAAGATTTTCAAAGGAGAAACCAACAAGAACGTGTGTTCATGGATTCGATGTGACAGAGTGGAAATCTATTCCGAAACAATTTTGAGTTCTGAAGGTTTGGATTCTGTGAAATACAATCCGAAAGTTGCTCCATACTGGAGAGATGGTAAGACCGATGAGAATCGAGACAAGTTTCAGTATCAAAGTTTGATTACTGACGGCAAGAATGTATTCGTGTTAAATAAACTTTAAATACCCTGACCGATAGGACATAACATGGGAAGCGACTTTTGCGAACTATGCGGAGAAAATGATTACTTGAATGAATACTCACTTGATGAGATGCCTAAGAACATTTATGTTTGTAGGAATTGCGTTGAGGTAGGACTTCGACTTAGAATGAAACAAATGAATTACGGTGGGAAAAAATATGACTAAGAGATATGAAATGAAGGCAACGGTGATGATGTATGTCACTGGTGAAAACAAAGATGAAGCCATTGATAAGTTCGAGGAACGTATGCGTGAAGCGTATGCTTACTTGATGGTGGATAAGAACATGAAAATCAAGGAAGTGCGACGATGAAGCCAATGAATCTAAAACAAGCAAAAGACGTGATGCAAGCGCACTTGATGACAATTGCATTTAGCACGGCTCGGTCAGACCCTGAAGTGGTTATGGCATGGAACATGATTAACGAAGTTATCAATCGAGAAATGGCTAAGAAAAAGAAACTTTAAATGGGTGATTTACTCTACAAAGATTACAGGTGAACCAAATGGATGCACAATTTTACCAAAACAAAGAGCAAGCAGTTGAAGCAGCAGAATCAATGATTGAAGAAAACAATTTGACGGGAGTTTTGCGACCCTCGGCTATTGTTCAAACAATCACAATGAATCAGATTCACGCTACTATGATTAACGGTGATGACCGACGTGCTTACATGGTTCTATGGCCTAATCACGATGATTTGGTTTCATTCCACCGAGAAGCAGACGAAAAGAATCAAGTCATTATTGACCGTCATGCAGCACTCAAGGAAAAGATTGCAGAAATGGAAGCCGCAAATGATTGGCTTTTGACTCAACGAGAGCCATCTGACAAAATTGTATCACAACCTCCTGCTGACAACTTTAAACTTGGACCGGGCATAAAGGCTGGAGAGTTTGAAGTAAAGCCAGTTCAAAGTTCTTGGAACTGAGTTTTATGTTGGGTTGGATTTTAATCATAATCCTTTTCGGTTTAGCCATTAGCCCAGACATTTGGGAGGAAGTTGAATGAATAAATCGAATGATTACCTTTACGGTGTTTCTTACCAACCAGAACTTGTATCATGCCCTAAGCATGATTGCGGTAATACTAATTTGTATGAATTGAAAGCAACCCATCACTTTTTGTGTATTGAGTGCGGGTATCAATTCCCAATTGATTCAGCCGATTCGGTGAAGTAACTTTATTGGAAACTTTTTCCAGTTGAGAACTTCGAGGAAGTGTTCGGGAAGGAAAGTAGCAAGACCTTTTTTGAAATTGCTGTAACATTCGTAATGAGAGATACCCGCTAAAGGAATCATTTTGCCTTGCCAGTTGTCTTTAAGATTGTCAAACTTTTGTAGATACATCAGTTCCTCGGTGGTCAGGACATCACCAGCCATCAGCATTTGCATGAGGCAGCCATCTGAAGGTTCACCACAGATAGGACAATTTTCGGACCACATAATCATTGTCATTGTTCTTGATAGGGAGAACCACCTTTATGAAGGTGATTTGCCTTAATGGTGCTATGTGGCTAAGGGACAAAGCAGTTCTCAGTGAAATTGCTAAGTTTGCTCAAGACCGTGAGGTAAAGTTCACGGTGCATCAAGACTTGGCTGACCGTAATCGAGACTTTGGTTATCGTAAGCAAAGGTTTCAGTATTCTCAAAGCGTTGTGGATACGTTGGAAACTCTCGGTTATCCAGAACGAGCCGTTAGTTTGTTTATCGGAACAAACCGTTTGAATTGGAATCTAATGAGGTTGCCTCCACCGTTGCGAAAAAGAGGAAAGTCTGGATTCAACAAAGAAGAACTAAAAGAGTATTCGGCTTTTTGGAAGAATGCTTTGTTACGAACTGGTTGCAGAGACATGGAAGTTGATTTCAACGGTTTATGGAAAGGTCAAGATTTAGTTTGGGATGTTGATATGCAAGAACACATCGGAGCAGCGTTTGATATTGCTGACACTATCGCAAAGTTTCTGGAAACCAAGCATGGACTTTCACCACAAATTGTGTTTTCAGGGTCCAAAGGGTTTCACGTTTGGCTCCATCATTCAGAAGCCGAAACTTTGGTGGGAAAAATTAGTCCACACTGGAGAAAAACGTTTGAGAATCGAGATGACCCAATTCGGTATCGAAGCAAATTGTATCGAACAGTCGTGGAACAAGTTTCGGAAGAAGCAGAGTTTAGCATCAATTATTTGGACTTAGCACCGATTCAGCGTAGCGGTATTATTCGTTGCCCTTATGCGGTGCATCCGAAAACAGGACAAATTGTGTGGCCGTTGTCTCAGCAGGAAAGGAACAATCTCCGAAAGTTAGTGGATACTAACTATAAAGTTTCGTTGTGGGAAGTAGTAACTACGATTCATCCGTGGACAACAGAGAATCAAACCGAAGGAACGGATTATGAATTGATGGCTATTCATCCGTTTTCAAAGGTATTCAAAAGAGGCTTTCCAGCATGGACTGAACTGAATCTTTAAGTAGTCTGACCGCATAATTGTTAATATGAATCCAATTCTTAGTGACCTTGAGGAATCCATTAAACAATGGAAGGGTTTGTGGAACAAGAGTAAAGATTGGCATGATGACCCTCAAATAATTGCTTACGGTTGTCTTCCTTATACTAATCCATTTGGTATAACTTGGAATGATGAATCAGAACCTTATGATGATGGCGATGTTGGAGAGATAGAATCGAAACATTATGAAACTCAAAAAACTTTATTGGAAGGATTATCTCATGCTGTAAGGTCGGGATACGTGTTTGACTCAGACTACATGATGTTGCTGGTGGACATGGAACAGGACTCAGATTTAGCAGGAGTTATATTCTCTGATGATAAACACTTTTTTGGAACTGCTCTTTCCCGATTACAAAAATATGATGAAGCCCCTAAAAGTATTTGGAACAGCAGGGTATTTTACAACAATCTCAAAATGGCTCAATTTGAAGGAACTTATCCTAAAGAAGATTACAAGGAAAGGTATAGCCATTGGGAAGGTTGGTTGGACAATTCGGGAGACTTTTACGGCAATTTGTCAGATGTCATCAGAGATTTGAAAGTTTTCCAATTTGATAATGAGAACGAAGATATGCTTAACTTTGAAGACAATGTTGAGGATGATTTTACTAAGTATTGGGTCATAGTTCGGAAACCCGAAGGATTTATGCTTCCGATGATTATGAATTGGAACAAGGAATCTGCCGAACAATTATGGAATCTTTTAAATCGGTGATACACCGTAAGAGTAGTATGGGTAAGGTTTCACTCAAAATGTATTCTGAACGTTTGGCTATTTGTCATTCTTGTCCAGAGTTAGCAAACCGTTTAACTGGTCGTTACTGTAAGTTATGTGGATGCTATGTGAAAGCCAAAGCCATTCGTGATGGAGATTCTTGTCCTATTGGTAAGTGGTGAAAGTTATGACGGAAGGTTTGGTTCAAGTAGAAGTTGGTGAAGCCGTAAGCGGTGACGAGTTCTATGAGATTCAATATGAAACACCGGGTTACATCCAACAGCGAGGGCGTAGCAAAACTTTCGTTGCATCTTCGGCTTACTGTGTTGCTTGCAGCACATTGACTGAACACGATGCTCGAACAGGAACTGTGCGAGAAAAATGGGTTACAACTCAAGATGATTACAGTTGGAATGTTCAATATCAGAAAGACGAGTCAGGTGAAAGTTTCGGAGTTTGTCAGAATTGTCACCACAAATTATCTGAAACCACGGCGACTCAATTAGTGTCCAGAGATGAAACTTCTGTGTCGAAACGTGCAAGCGGTGAAGACCACGAATTAGAATACGAATGGATTGGAGAAGCCGAATATGACGGAGGCTATTTTTGGATGACTACTCAAGACAGAAAAGAATTGTTTCAAACGATTACACGGATTCGCAGAGAAAATCTGAAACTTGCTCCTGCGGTCTTAGTTGGCGGAAGCGGTTATGCTTTGGATGTAGCGGCTTTTATTCGAGTCATTAAAGAGTGTCCTGACAAAGACGGCAAACACGGTGTTCCACGTCAATGTTGGCGTAGTCTTTAAGTATCAAAAACGAACCATAACTGGTATGCAAGGAAAAACTTTGGGCGTTCCAAATGAAATTGTAACTATTTTAGCCATTGACGCAGTTATTATTGCGGCTTATGGTCTTGGAGTTTTGGCTCAGAAGAAACATTTGATTGGAGCCAAAGTTTTGGGAACTTCATTGTTAGTAGCCACGGCTTTGGCTATGTGAGGTGAAAGTTATGGTATCGAAAGAAGAACAAGAACTCATAGATTTGAGGATTGCTTGGGCGGATATGCCTATTCTAAACTTTTGGCATAATACCAATGATGCACCTGATACTTTCTTTGATGAATTATTGGATGCAAGCCGTGGAGATGTTACTACCGAAACGGATGCAAAGCGAACTACAACTCGAATAACAAGTTCAGGTGATGAAAAAGAAGTAAAAGCCAAAAGTTCTTACGTCGGACAAAATAGCAGAGGTGCTAAAATTGCTAAAAAGCCAACTAAGAAAGGTTGGGGAAAGTTTTGGAAATATGTGGACCCGAAAGGTGCTACTAAATTGGCTGACGGTCGAGCAGGTTCATTTCCCAGTCCCGCAGCCCGAAAATCTGGTTTGGAATGTGAAACAATGGTGGTTACCAAAGGATTAGATTTGCAGATTGGATACGGTAGGGGAACAAAAAGCACTACTGCATTTGAGACTGGTCCAGTGCGAGGCACTTCAGAATATATGAAAATAGACCGTAAGTGTAACAACTGCGGTAATGGATGGCCTGTGAATGCTGATTTCAAAGATGCCGATAACAGCATCAAATGTCCCAAGTGTAAGAAAGTTAAGGATTTCAAGGATGTGAAAGGTCCGTATAAAGAAAGCGGAGAAGTTTTGTTGATTCCTGTTGGAATGGTGGGTGATGGTCAAACCGTAGCATTTATTTTGCTGACTGGTCCAGAAGCCAAGAAAATGAGTTTCTTAAAACCCGGTGACCGTGTTTGTATGCGTGGCTGGATTAAAGGACAAGGTTACGATGCCAGCGTGGTGAATGGATTAGGATTATCAGGTTCTGGTTTGAAGCATTACGGTTACAAGTTTAAAAAAGGCGGACCAACGCAAGCAGTTCCATTGATAACTCTGGGTGGCCGTAGTCACGATGGTTATATCAAAAAGGTTTGAACTGAACCTTTAAATGGATGAAAAGTCCTATACTAACTATGGAATCTTTTACAGAACGTTTGTATAAGATAGAATCGAAAGTTCGAGACTTAGCACAAGGTCAAATTAAAGATTGGAAAACCGCAGAGATATATCCCGTTATTGGTTATCATCCAGAGTATTTGTCCGAACCCGAATTGATTGGAGCCGCTTTAGTTGGAACACCGAGAGTTTCGGGAGGTTCTTGTTTGAGTCTTTATTCTTTGGAAGAAGATATTTCTGATGAACTATGTGAGTTTTTAGATATGGTTATGGATTTAAACGACGGCTTGGATTCAGCGTGTGAAATTATGTTAGCATATCATCGTGCAATTATTCCAGTTCGAGGAGAAAGTCTCGGTAACTGGCAACGAGTGTTTGAAGAAGTAGCCGCAGGAAAGCGTTCAAGCAATTATCAAAAGTTAATGACGTGGCAACCAGACATCATTCAAGCCAAACAAGTTTCAATACAAGATTTCTTGAAAGAGTTGTTGCAGGAAGTCGGCAAAGAATTAACTGAAAAATTGATGAATGCTGATTTCGATGAAAGTTTCAAGGAGGATTGGGCATGAGTTGGGAGTTTCAAGTATCATCTGAAAGTTTGACCAAAGTTCCTTCAAACCGTTATTCACGATTCGTATTATTGTTCACATTCATTTTAGTAGCCTTAGCAGTAGGCGGGTTTTTCGGAGCCTAAGTGAAACTTTAAATAGGTGGTTGAACCTATGAGATACATGGTCGGAGAAAGAGATGCAAAAGCATGGACAATGATTGTGAACAACAATGTTCAACGGTCAGGTAGTGATACTTGGTCAGTTAAAAGTAGCAAAGGAGACAAAGTTTATACCGTGATTCGGTGGTCTGAAAATGAACTTCGTTGCGATTGTAGAGGTTTCGCTCACTATCGCCGTTGTAAGCACTCCGATGCGGTCTCAAAGGTTATTGAAATTGCTCGGAGGAACTTCTGATGAGCAATAAGAAGTGGGTTGAAACAGTCGTTGGATGGCTGAATCAAAGGGCTTTGAGTTCTGTTGAAATGGAACGCAGGTTGAAGCCTATGTTTCGTCATGCTCCCAATGCTCGAATCATTTCGGCTACTTTGGGTTCAGATGGTCGTTTCCAACGTATTGACAGAACCGTAGCCAGCAGTTTGTATCGAACACGAAGCCACAAGGTTAATGTGTGGGGTCTGCGTGGCTGTTCTTATCAAGGAGTGGAGCCGTATGACCGAACATAATAAAATCTGGATTGTAGCCTTTTACACTTCAACTTGGCAGGATAGCCCTGATTATTCAGAATTGGCTTTCAGTAATCCCGAAATGGCCGAAAATTATCTCAATGATTTAGAAGAAGGATTCGGAACTGTTTTGGGACCATTTTATGTTGTCGGTGAGTAAAATGACAAAGCCCACTAAGTTTTGCCTTAGCAACGATTGTAATCGTTGGGTTCAACTTGGCACAGGAAGTCATACGCTCAACAGCACTCAAACTGATTATTGCTCAATATATTGTCGGTTATACACGGAACAAAAATTAAAGAAAATCCCTGTTCCCGATACTTTGGGTCGTAAAAACATGAGGTTTCCACCGATTGAACGATGTTGCGATTCTTGCGGTGAAACATTAGAATTGAAATGGGATGACCATTTCTCTAACCGTTGCTTTTGTAATCGAGATTGTCATTTCAAAATGAGGCGGGATAAATCTGTTCGCAAACCTGAACTTCGTTATCAAATACTGAGACTTATGCGTGACCATCCAAAAGACGTGTGGAACGTGCATGAGATTGCAGATATGATGGACAAGTCTAACAATCGTTATCGAGTGAACTGGAGAGTCATCAGTCAAGTTATCAAAGCACTTTCAGTAGTGGAACGAGTTGAGCCAAGTGTTTATCGTTTAAAACCTGAAGGTTACACCGGTCCTTTGTTGAGATTTGTGGTTCGTAATGGGTCTTGAAACCCGAATCTTTAAATAGTCTCGCAGTATAGAACAGGTGGAGGGGCAGAAATGGTTGATGAAACATACAATGAAAACTACTTCAAGTTTTGGAGGCTTTACAAAACAAGACGTGGAGCAAGAGCCTACGCCAAGAAACATAAAGGCGGCTGGATGGTTATCAAAATGAACCCCGATTTGCTGACCAAAAAGGAAAAGAAACACGGATTGGGAACTTGGTTGGTCGGTTCGACCACCGAATATCTGTTTTACAAAGCCCGACACAGCAAGATTATGGATTTTGAAGCAAACTATGTAGCAGTTGAAATGTGGGAAGACGGAGAACTTTTGGCGGTTTTAGACGATACCGAAATGTGAATACCCACTTAAAGACGATGCCCAAGTTTATATGGGTGTTGTTACTGTAAGTAAAATAACGGAGTGACGAATATGAGAGACAAAGATTACAAAGAAGTGAAATTGGATGAAGACAGACCTTGTGAAGAGTGTGGCGGCAAGAATTGGGAAATCAATGATGCAAGAGGTGAACGCTCTTGCGGTGATTGCGGTTTGGTTCGACACGAGTATGAAATTGACTACGGCAAGGATTGGCGAGTCTTTTCAGACGGTGAAGGCACAGGTAATGAACGAGCAGGTATGCCTCAAACCAATTTGCTACATGACAAAGGTTTGACAACCGATATGGGTTGGCAAAACAAAGACTATTCTGGTTCACCTATTTCTGGTGATGCAGCCAAGCGTATGAACAGGCTACGCCGCCAGCACGCTCGAACCCGTGTCCGAAACTCTACTGAACGTAATCTTGTGTTGGCTTTGGGCGAACTCGACCGCCTCGCTGGAAACATGGGTTTGCCAACATCCATTCGTGAAGAAGCCGCATTCATTTACCGTAAAGCGGTTGAAGCCAAGTTGGTTCGTGGCCGTTCTATTGAAGGTATGGTTGCTGCTGCAATTTACACGGCTTGCCGATTGGGTGCTAATGCTCGCACACTTGATGAAATCGGAAGTTTTTCTAAGACTGGTCGTAAAGAAATTGGCCGCACAAGTCGTGCATTGGTCAAAGAACTTCGACTTCGTGTGCCTCCTGCTATGCCGAGAGAATACATTCCACGGTTCTGCACTGATTTGAGTTTGCCCGTTAAGGTGCAAAGTCGTGCGCTTCAATTGTTGGCCGATACTGAAGACCATGATGCTTTGGCGGGTCGTGGACCCACAGGAATTGCAGCCGCCAGTATTTATCTGGCAGGTATTTTGGAACACAACCGTCGAACCCAACGAGAAGTTGCTGACGTAGCAGGTGTTACCGAAGTAACCATCCGTAATCGTTTCAAAGAAATGTGTGGTGTATTGGGACTCAATCCTGAAAGCCCCGCAGATTCTGAGTGAGCCTTTAAGTATCTAAACCGATAAGGTTAGGTAGTATGTTGTCGAAGGCACTTAATTGGTGGGGCGGCAACGCTCAAAGTATCAGTGAAGCCGTGATATTCATAAATCTAACAAATGAGAATAAAGATTACATTTTTGAACCTTTAAGTATTGCACAAATCAGTTCATTGTTATCCAAATCTGAAACCATTTCAGAATCGGATTATACAAACAAAGAAATGCTTTTGATTGAACTTTCAGTAATTTACTATGCCGAAACAGCATTTGATGAAACTTGGTTAAGAAAAGATGAAAAATACTCAGTTCCTGAATTGTTGTCAATGGATTTCACATTGAATCCAGAATTAGACCCTTCTAAAAGAAGCGTGGCTATATTTAATTTAGCGAGAGCAATTAAAAAGGCAAGAGGATACGAAAGAGCATTGATGTTTGAACTTTCATGGCCGACCGAGTTTTTATCAACTTTTATGATGGGATGGAAAGGCGAAGACGAACTGAAGATAAATAGTTGGGACATAGATGTTTGGACCGCAACATTTTTACAAAAGGAAACTAAAATAACGGAGTTCTCTGGACTAATGAATGAAGTTATCAAGAAAGAGTATGAGGGGGCATCTTCTTGAAACTTATTTCAAATGAACAAGCAGATATGGTCGCTGATTTGTATGCTGCAAGTCTTAGATTGATTAAACTGACACATTTATCGTTTAATCTTTCAGAAAAGATGCCACTTTTGGGAGGTATGGTGAGTGGTTTCAGCGATGAAAGTTTTGAGTATCCCGTTTATACAGCAAACACTCAAGATTTAGCCACCGATAAAGACGTTAAAAAACAGTATGATGACTTCGAGGATGTCTTGTTCAAAAGTTTCAATGATACAGATTTTGTTTTGGGATTGTTCACGACTCCAGATAGTGATAGTGATGAAGGGTATCGTTATATCTTAACTTTATTTTTAAAAAATAGTGCTGGTCAGATTCTTAATCCGTGGAGACTGGGTTGGACAAAAGCGGGTCTGGAAGAAGCATCCGAATCGTTCAATAGGACGTTGGGGTGGAAAGGCGAATGGGATGATACAATTTATCTCAATTACACGGATGTTCGGGAATCATGGGGATTTACTACAACCGAAATAGAATCGCATGGGACTGGAATGGGATACGAAATAATAATTTACGCATTAGAACGTGTGACGTTCAGTTTCAAGAAAACTCTCAATTGGAGGCAGTTTCCTAAAAGTTTGGTGTGATTGTTATGAATAAAATAAAGTCTAAACCGTGTGAGTTTTGTGGAGCGATTGAAACACAAAAAAGTCATTTAAGTCCCACTGGTTTCATCAAAATGTCTCGAAGCAAAGGCTTTTCAGAATATCAAGAGTTTTGGTATTGTAAGAAACATTATGTGGACAACGTGTCAGGATTTTGGAAGAAACTCAATGATAAGATTCCCGACGGAAGCGGTGCTTACATGGATTCCTGAATGTTTTAAGTAAGTGATACAACATAAACAACTCATGGTCTGGTTTGTAGTTCCGATAGTTTTACTGTCATTACTGGTGCTATGGCTATTTCATCGAAACTTAAAACTGGTAAGTGAGAATATCACGGCAAAAGTTCATTCTGAAACTCTTGTTGAACAACTTGAATCTATCAAGATTGAAAACATAATGGGATTGGAAACGGCTTCTGATGCAGACCACCAGATTGGAAAACTTTCGGAAATCGCTCGCAATTTAGAATCTGAAATCTATAAACAAGAACACAGGATTGAAGTCTTAACTGAAGAACTGAAACTTTCGCAAACCGAAGCCAAACATCAGAAGGGCAGAGCAGCATCAGCACATACTTCAAAAGGACAGATTTTAGAAAAGTGGACACCGTTTTTGACGCATCCTGAAATTGATGAACATTGGACACCTCAAGATTGGAGTTTCATGGGAAATCCGTTGGATTACATCGTATGGGACTGGCATCAGGACCGAGACTTGAATGTAGAACAAGGAAAAATTGTATTCTTGGATGTCAAAGCGGCTAAATCACAACTTTCAACTAAACAACGCCGTATTCGAGATTTGGTTAAAGCAGGAAAAATTGAATGGCGTGAAATACGTTTAGATTAACTATACTTTAAATCAGTGTTTTGCATTAGCATACCTAAATCATATCGGTGAATGTTATGGAAGCAGAAAGAATGTGGAAAGGTTATGTGTCTCGTGAAGACTGGATGCAACGTAATTTGGACAATGCTCAAGAATTGATGAATGATTTGCACACGATTTTATTGAACCATGTTGAATACAGCGATGTTTTGAATCTACGAAACTCAGAAGTGCTTCGCACACCCACTAAGGTTTATTTGTCTTATCGAATGGATATGCCTGAATCGGGAGAAGTATGGGGCATAGGTTTTGATGCTTTGAGTGATTGTTGGTTTATGCAACAAGAAGGAGAAACCCAAAGGCTACAAGGCGAGCGAGAGGATTTGTGGGACAATTTCTTCCATCAAGCATTTGTGATTCATCAAACAGATTTAAACGGTAAATCATTGGCACAACGGTTGTCAGAGTGATTGTTTATATGGGTGATTGACCTTACAAGGATTACAAAACAACAGGAGTTGAAAAATATGGTGCAGATTAAAATTGAATCGGATAACGGAATTACACACAAAGTTTGGGAAAAGGAAGGCAACGCTTTCAACGATGACCCGGGTGTTCTAAGGTATTACTTTTACGGACCGGGTGGAAACCCATCCAAGCGAAACGAACTCGGATGTTTCGACCTCAAAGGCCGTTATGCTGGTAAGTTCAAGGCTAACGACGGTGCTAAAACCAATCTCAATGTGGTGGACAACGAAAAGGAAGCCGTGATTACGCTTACAGCACCTTCTGGTGACAAAGTGTATATCGGTAAAGTTCGTGGACCGATGACGACTCAAGACCGCATTACTCTCGGTATGTGCATCAACAACGCTACTGCATTGGTGAGTGCAACGGATGACCCGATGTCATCGCAAGAGGACACAGTTAAGGCCATTTATGACCTTGCAGATGCTTTGCTTGCAGAGTATCAAAAGCGATACGACGTTTGAGGTTAAGCCATGATGGGTCAGCCGAATCCTTCAGGCAATCGAGGTCCTTGGTGTCCTTATTGTAAAGAGGTTCGGGTAACTTTAGTCGGCCACCCTTTGTGGGGATTAACTCGATGGTTATGTCGCAACTGCGGTTGGACAAGTGATACCAAAGAAGGCGGTGACGTTTATGAAATATGAACGTGTCACTATTACTATGCCCATGAAATCATGTATGTTCTGTTTAGCAGAAGCAAATCCCAAGAAGGATTTTTTACTTGTCGGTAACGATGTTTGTAGTGAAACTTGTGAAGAACATTTAGAAAGAGGTCGAAGACGGTTGTGTAACTTTTGTGGTTGGCAATCCATTGAATCTGATGCGGGCATAGGTTTTGAGTATCTTCATTGTAAGGATTGTGGGGCTGGCTACGAAACAACGTATAATCCTGAAAAAGCGAAACTACTGGGTTTGAATCCGAAACCTGACGTTGATGTTTTGTATGATGACCCCAAATATGCTAAATGTTGGGTTCAAGAGATTTCTAATCGTCGAAAGACTGGTTGGGGAGAACTTTTAAGTAGTCGCTGATTCATAACATAGGGTTGATGATGGAGTTAATGCTCAAGTCTTGGTGCGAATTGCACGGGCTAACACTTAATCATGGATTGATTCAAAACGATATAGCGGTCAGTTTAAGCGCAGCCAAGCAGGAAAGACCTGTTTGTTATGCTTTGCGATGGCGATACCGAGAGTGCAAGACTTGTCAAGAAGAGTTTGATATTCAAAACGGTGGTTTCCTTTACACTTGTCATGCTTGCGCCCCTGTTGTTTCCGAATCTGCTGAATAAGGTGGTTTTCTTATGAAAGTGTCTTTGCACTATTACCACGATAAACCTAATTTTGGCGACCAAATTAGTCCCGTTATTGTTGATGCTTTGTTAAACGAATCAATACAACGTGTTGAATGGACTGAAGAAGGTAAAGCCATTAAAATGAGTGCAGTAGGTTCAGTGATTCATAGTTTAAGAGATGGAACTAAAGTTTGGGGTTCTGGAATTATGACTGACGAATTACCGTCGGACAAATTAGAGTTTCACGCTGTTCGTGGACCCAAAACTCGAAAGTTTCTGTTAGACTCTGGATATACTACGCAACAAGTTCCAGAAGTTTATGGTGACCCTGCTTTGTTGTTGCCAGAGATTTATACACCGAAAGTCTTGCCGTGGACTCGTGATATGTGGGTTGTGATTCCACATCACAGTTGTTTGGATTCAGCACATCGTCGAAACTATTGGGGAAATCTGACAGCAGAAGATTTTGAAGACTGGGAAATGTTTGGGTATCGTGTGATATTTCCAAATGAACCGTGGCAAGACGTAGTTGATGCTATCGCCAATGCTAAAGGAGTTATTTCTGAAAGTTTGCATGGATTGATACTTGCAGATGCTTACAACGTTCCGAATGTTTGGTGGAATCCTAACGAAGATTCAGGGCTTGCAGGTCACGCTGGTAATTTTAAGTTTGAAGATTATTTTGATTCAGTGGGTCAAACTAACCGAAAGTTTGTGAAAGATTTCGAGGAAGTTACCCAAGAAAACTGGCAACAACTTATGAAAGTTGAAACAACAAAACCCGTGCTGGTTGATAATGAAAAACTAAAACAAGCATTCCCGTTTAGTTTAAGTCAGTGATTTGAGTTAGACTGACCGAGTAGTATGGCATTTGCGATGTATCAAGATGTTCCATTCGCTACAATATCTAAAGAACAAAGAGTTCGTCGTAATGACATGGCGGCTTGTCAAGGCGGCTGTTGCCGATACACTCAGATTCTAAATACTGAATATCAATTGTGTAGTTCATGCAGTTATCGTTGGCGATATAACGGTCATAGTTGCGATGTGCCTTCTTGTGAAACCGTAGCCGACGGAACGCAAAGGTTTCGTAGTAAGAACAACAAAATGCTTTGCGGTAAGTGTCATGCCAGTTGGAAGAATCTAAATTGGTGTGTTTGGGAACGATTTTGTGAAGAACGGTTTTTGTGGCAATTAAGACCCGTAACTTTTGAACGTGCGGAACGTGAAGGATTAGTTAAAAAAGTTTCAATAAATGATGCTGGTAGAATTAGACAAAACGAACACGGTGAGTGTCATGGTTGCGGTCGAGATGCTCGCATTATCAATGCTGAATATCAATTATGCAATTTGTGTCGCAACAAATATCAGTATTACGGTGAAACTTGTAGCGTTAGAGGAGTAGAACCTTGTCAAAGTCCAGCAGTATCATTCGATACCAATGAATCAAGGTTAGTTTGTGAAAGTTGTAAAACGGTTAAAGCAAAATACAATCTTACTTCTTATCGTATTTATGAAACTCAGATACGAACCGTGGAAAATTGCACCATTTGTCAAAAGAAAGTTTCACACAATGCTGCTGAAGGAGAACGTGGATGTTCTGCTTACATTGACCATGACCATGAAACGGGTATAGTAAGAGGCGTTCTTTGTCGAGCCTGTAATTGTGCCGAAGGTTTCATCAAAACAACGGGTTTGTGTCCAGAAGAATGGGGTCGAAGGTTAATTGATTATTATGAATCACCGCCCCTTGCTAAAAGTTGGAATCAGATAATTTAGCCAGCCGTTTTCTAAACGGCATCGTTGAGACCGTTGGTCTCTCGGACAGCCTTTCCGAACCTATCCGGGGTGAGTGTGTCGCCCAAAGGCTCCCTCAAACCGCAATAGCGGTTAATGCGTTCTATGATTAGTGAACCTTTAAGTAGGTCATTTGACATAACAACGGCATGGATAGAATTAACTCAGTCAAATTGGGGCTGAATAATGATATGGAAGTGGTCGTTACCGCAGACATTCAAATGAAGTCAGGCAAGGATACCGATGATGTTTATTTCGTTATGTTTAACATTTTAGATGACCCTCTTCGTTTTGTGGTTGCTACGGCTTCTAATTTTGAAGACTTTTTGTTGAAGAAAGGCGTTGCGAGTGAAACTTTGACTGATTGGTTGTCCGAAAACCCTGAATTGTTTATGGGTGAAGTTGTGAAGCATCAAGTGGAAGTTATGAGAAGTGCTGTGGAACGTGTTAAAGTTTCGTTGGACAAACAGCAAAATGCTGACATGGCTCGAACCGTGATTCTAAGTATGATTGACAAAGGTTATTTCTTGAATGTCAGCAATTATCGTATTCCGGGGCAAAGTGAACCCATTCAAAGAACTCAAAAAGTGGAAACTTCGGCTTTGTTGCCCGACTTTCAAATGATGCTTGATGTAGTCAAGAGTTGGGAAGGTTTTGATTTCACAGAATACTTGCGAGGCAAAGGTGTTTCGGAAGAGGACATTAAACAAATGGTGGGTGCTTGAAATGATTGACCCAGAAAACGGAACTCAAGTTGATTTGAGAGAAGTTATGAAACAATATGATGAAATGGGTATGCGGCCACAAGGTTTCGTGTTTCTTTATTCAGTAATAGACAAGTCTGAAGTTTCAGACGCTGGAACTTTGAGTAATTTCTTTCGCATGATGTCTATGCGTTATGAAATGGAACATCACAAGCGAGTATTTGTTTCTAAAAAAGATTCCGAAGACGTGGCTATGGTTCGTTTTGAACTGGGTTGGTTTGGTGATTGGAACGGTATGGCTACTTTGATTGAAACTATTGAAGATGACATCCGAACTACATTGGAAACTTTCATTAAGTCTGGAAGTATTGATAAAATGCCACACATGGAGTTTATGTTTGCTAATCGAGAAGTTGTAGAAGACATTGGTTTGGAAAGTGAAATAGCGGCTGAAGATGAGGACTTGTTTTAAGGTGAATTATTATGCAAGTTCGATTAGACATTGGTGAAGGCAAATGGTTGGTATTCGAGGACTACGGAGAAAAGCGAAAGCATCTCAAAGTTTCAGTTGAAGACGACGAAGGCGCAAGAATTGTTTTGGGCGTTTGTCTCAAAGATGAGTTCAAACGTGCTGGTCGCTCGGCTTGATTGGTTTAACTTTAAGTAGGTGGTATGCCTATGTGGAATTGTGATGGGCAATAACCTGCCCTTTGCTTGAAAAAGGTGATTAAGAAATGACAGATGTATTGAGAACAGTATTTAACAGCATGAGGCACGGTTCGTTCCGAACAAGTTTGGGTGGTATGAACCCAACGGGTGCAAGTTGTTGGATTACAGATGAAAAAGGAAACGAAAAGTTGGTCGGCAAATGCCACCGTCAAGTTTGGTATTCCAAGACGAAAGTTCCTCGAACCAATTTACCAAATGACCAGACTTTCATTAAGTTTGCAGTAGGTCATGCTATGGAAGAAAACTTCCAACAAAACTGGTCAAGGGCTGGAGTTTATCTCGATGGAAACGTCAAAGTGCGTCAAGATATTAGTCACGGAGACCCCAGAGGCGAACTCATTATGTCTGGTGAAGTGGACGTTTTACTCAGAGATTACGAACTTGATGATGAAGGCCAGATTGAAGAGATTTACACAGACCGTGGAATCGGTATTGAAATGAAAACCAATCGAGGCTATTTTTCTAAGAAAGAAATCTACGGTTTCGGCAACAAAATCTATGTCAATGGAAGCCCGAAGATTGAACACGTTATGCAAACTGCAATTTACCTGCACATGAGGAAACCTTTGGAGGATTACTACGGTGTGCGAATTGATTCATTCCGTATTGTTTATTGTCAAGTTGATGATGGACACACCACTTGGTTTGACATCAGCCTTTCGGATGATTATGACGGTGAAATTATTGTCAAAGACCGCTACGGTAAAGAATTAGAACCCGATGCTTTGGCGAGTATGGAAGCAGGTGTGCCGATGCAAAAGATTTCTGGTTTGACGATGGATGCTATCAAAGACCGTTATTACAAAGTTTTGGACCATCTGAAAGACACTGAGAATCCACCTCCTCGTGATTTCCAACTTCGATATGATGCTGAAACTTTCCAACTTAAAATGGAACGTGGAGAGTTGTCAAAAACTGCTATCGGTAATTGGGAAAAGAAACCCAACATGGCTGTCGGTGATTGGAATTGTCGTTATTGTGATTGGTCGGATACTTGTTATCCTTACGGCATTCACACAGGAGCAGTTGAAGACGGTGTGCTAACACCCGATAAGGCTATGGAAATGCTCGGTATTTCTGGCTTCGGTGCGTGATTCTATGGAGCCATTGGGCTTTTGGACTCAAGTTTTACTGGTCATGGCTTTGTTGAACTTTGCTTTGAATCTAAGAACGATTCTTGAAAGTAAATGGATTCGCAATCATGTGAGGCATATTGAGTTTCATGTTTGTCCTGACCACGAAGAATACGAAGAACTGCAAAACAGACTTCAAGAAGCATTTGAACAGCATTTGCGAGGCTTATCGAAACCAGAAGTCAATAACAATGCTGCGGAAATAGAAGAATGGGATAACCAATGAGTTCAAATCAAAACTTGACACACTACTACGGTGATGTCATCAGGCTTGCCGCCTAAATGTTCTTCAAAGTTTTGACGACGGATTTCTCCTTGTTCATAGGCTCGTTGAGCAAAAGGCGACCAAATATCTTCGTCTTGAGATGCGCTGTAAGCGGCCTCGGCTATTCGACTGGCTAAAACACTGGGGCTAATATCTTTGGAAGTCTCAATTATTTGGGCTACTTGTGAAGCGTAAAGGTTGTCCCACAGTCCGTCTGTGCCAAGCACGATGTAATCGGCTGGTTGAACTGCAACATTGTAATTTTGAGCATCAGAGGCATCGTCGGTTTCAAGGGGTCCTACTTGGAACGGTTGGTTGTGTCGGTGTTGTTGCGGAAGCGTTTGAAAAACCACATAGTTTTGACGATATACTATAAGGTCTGAGTCTCCGATTTGAGCCACTTCTAAAATTGGTGTATCGGTATCATTTGAAAGTCTGGCTACTAAAACAGTCGTGCTTCCTTGTTCACGCAAACGTGGGATAACAGTTTCTAAACAATTGAATGGTGTTTCTTGACCGTAAGAATCCGCATAAAAGTTTCGACAAAGAGTCATTAGTTCACGAGCGCATTCGCCAGCGTTGATTCCTTTAGAACGCCATGCTCCAACTCCATCGGCAACACCGACAGCATTGAAAACTGAATTGGTGAGAAACCAAGCATCATCTCCGCCGTCTGAAACTTTGTCATCACGAGGCACGTTAGCAACACCCATTGAAAGATAAACATCGCTCATGTCTGAATAGTTAGTTGTTTTGATACTTAATGCTACGCTTGTTTAAGAGGGTGATTTCACATAGAATAGGTATGGTTTCTGTTCAAGTTCGTGGAGGCACACGAAGGTATAGAGATGTTCTTAGAAATACTTACGACCTTCGGTGGAATACTGACCAAAGTTGTTATGCTGGCGACATGGAATTGTCGGAACGCCGACTTAAGAATCTGGTAAAGTTTTGTGAGCGATTCAAATTGGAAGTTTGGGTGGCTGGAACTCGGTATCAAACTTCGACTACCGAAGAAGATGATGACCCTGATAATTACCGAGTAGAAATCAAACCGACTCAAAAGAAAGTTTCAGAATTGGGTGCTGTTGGTCGAGAAGTTCTGCCGCCTGTGAACAAGGCTGGAAAAACCGAGTGGACAGAAATTGTTTTGGAAGCGGATTCAGATGTTCCATTTGGAGGTTATCAACGATGGTTTGACGGAACTCTGTTTGAAGAACCCAGACCTGAACAGCAACAAGTAGTTCCCACCGTAGCGAAACTTTTGAGACAAGGTTACGAAAACATCGTTTTGGAAATGCCGACGGGTGCTGGAAAATCTGCTTTAGCCATGACACTTCCTAAAATGTTTCGAGATTCTAAAAATCCAGACAATGAAGGACCCAACTCTTATTTGCTAACTCATTTGAAAGGTCTGCAAGCGCAATATCTTTCGGAAATGCCGTTTATGAAGTCTGTGATGGGTCGTGGAAACTACGGTTGTAAATTACCAGTGGAATCGGGTGAACGTGATGCTGAAGTTGTGGAAGCGGCTGTGCAACAAGTTCGAGCAGGTATCGCCGTTAAATCAAAAGGATGCACAGCAGATGTAGCACCTTGCGTAACAATTAAAGATTTCAAGTGTCCGTATAAAAATCCTAAGAAGCGTGAAGGCGATGGCTTGGATTGGACAGTATCACCTGAAAGTTTGTGCGATTATTACGGTGGGCTAACTGAAGCACAGAACGCTGATTATTTCGTAGCAAACATGGCTTATGCGGCGGCTTTGGGTTGGACACCTATGATGCCGCAACGAGAGTTTTTAGTTGTTGATGAAGCACACAACCTTCCAGATGTTTTGGTCGGTGCATTTTCTTTGGATTTAAGCGAGCGTATGTTGGAACGATTGTTGGGTGTGATGAGTATGCCTCAGATTTTAGACCTTAAAGGTGTAGAGCAAACCACAGAGATGGAGCGACGTAACCGAAAGATGGCTTCGTGGAGACCCAAATCTGGAAGTTTTGGTTTGCCGGGTGTTCCAAGCATGACTATGGATATGAAACAAGACATTGTGAACAAGTGCGCTGCCGTATGGGTTGCGTATTTGGAAGAACTGTATGGGTTGCTGCAAGGTAATTTGAAGCGTAATGAATATGCCGATACTAAAGATTTGAAATTGGCTATGAGAGTTGCTCATAGAATTGAAACTATTGTGGAAGGTCTCAAAAACGACCGTGATAACTGGATTTGGCAAGTTAGTCCAGAGAAAACTTTCGTTAGTTTCAAGTGTGTAGAGATAAAGGACTTTGCTGAAGAACTTTTGTTGAACATTGGTCGTCGTCGAATCTTTATGAGTGCTACTATCGGTAATCCAAAAATGTTTGCTGAAGAATTAGGACTCAAACCTGAGAAAACGGCGTTTGTGAGAGTTGCTTACAGCAGTTTCCCTTTGAAGAACCGACCCGTTTATACAAGAGAAACAGGTGGATTGCTGACTCGTAAAGGACAAAGCGAAGCCGATTGGAACAACACGGCAAAGCAGATTCTGGAAATTATGGAAAGGTATCCTAATCAAAGAGGTATTATTTTGCCTTATACTGACCGAATAGAACGAGAACTTTCACAACGTATGGAAGAACTGAATCGAAAACAAATGCAACGGGTTATTCAACACGATAAATCGGCACACGGCAGAGATGCTGCTATTGATGAATGGCGAACCAGCCGAGGTGGTGTGATTATGTCCACTTATCTGAATCAAGGTTTCGATGGTAAAGAAGCCAATTTTTGTATTGTCGTGAAACTTCCGTATCTGAGTTTGGGTGATGTGCGAACTGCTAAGAAAATGAAAGCGAATCCTGAATGGTATGTGCAACAAACAGGAATTGAACTGGCTCAAATGTGTGGTCGTGCGGTTCGGTCTCGAACTGACCGTGGAGACACTTACATTTTGGACCCAAGTTTCTGGTTTCAATATGAAAAGGGCATAGGCAGACCGTTAAAGAATTATTTACCGAATCATTTGTGTGAAAGTATTGAAAAGCACGAAGGCAAAACTCCAATGGGTATGCAACAGAAGTTTGAAGTAGTCTGATAACTTAGCATGGGTGAGATTTTATGGAAGTAGCAAATTGTAGTAAGTGTAAGGTGCGTTATCCAAGACCTTCATTAACAAAGGATTTAGTGTGTGTGATGTGCGAACCCCCAACCACAGGTGATTTGAAATGAAGATAGCAATTGCGGGAAGAATGGCTTCAGGAAAAACGACGTTGGCAACTGCTTTGGCGGAACATTTGAACGGTGAGATTTTATCGCTGGGAGGCAAAGTCAAAGAAGTCGGAAAAGATTTGTTTGGTATGGTGGAAAAGGACAGACCGTTGCTGCAACAGATTGGAATGAAAATGCGAGAAATACGACCCGATGTTTGGATTGAATATCTTGATAGAGAAGCCACCAAGAAAACGTGCGTGATTGTAGATGATTGCAGATTTGTTAATGAAGCACGTTGGTTCAAAGACAACGATTGGTTGTTGGTAAGACTCAACATTGATGAAGATGTTCAAAAGATTCGTCTGCAAAAAACATATCCTCACGATTGGGAACAACATTGGAATAATCGAAACGACCCATCGGAAACCGAAGTTTCAGAGATTCCTGCTGAATGGATTCATTATGAGTTATCTGGAGATGCGGGCATTGAGAGCCTTATGCAAACTTTAGCGAATCTTTAAATAGTCTGACGGCATAGTAATAGCATGAACGAACTTAAGGATTTCCCGTTTCCTCAACCTGACCTTGCGAAACCAGACTTACAGAAAGGTGGTTTGTATGCAGGTAAGCCTCCAATTGTCTTTAAAAATCCAGATGATTTCGTTATTCAAATGAAGTATGATGGCCTTCGTGGAGTATTGGGACTCAACAACGACGACGAGTATGTATTTGTGAGCCGTAATAACAATGTTTTCACAAGTCCGAGTTTGAATCACCTACGAGAGTTTAGAGGTTCTTCACGGGACCCATTTCCAGCCAATGTAGTTTTGGATGGTGAAGTGTATTCGGATGCGGTGGGTAAAGGACAACCGTTTGAAGATTTTAATGAAATGAGTGGTGTTTGTCGTCGAGGTTCTGATTATGACGCTCGTGCGCCGTTGCTTTACTATGTTATTTTTGATGCTTACTTTCCAGACCAACCCGATTTAGTTTATTCAGAACGTATGCAAAAGATTCTGAAATACCATAGTCGCATGAGTCCTAAAGACCGTAAATTGTTTCAGGTTGTTCAACCCGTTGCAGCAAGCAAATTGAAACTTCCTCGTGGGTCCAGTGTAAAAGACACTTTGGAAGCGGCTTTGGAGTATGCAGAAGATGAAGGATATGAGGGAATTATGCTTCGTAATTTGCGGTTGCCTTACATGGCTGGCAAGGCTGGTTCAAGTCTTTACAAACTTAAGAACTTTCAGGATGAAGAGTTCAAAATTGTGGGTTATGAAGAAGCAACAAGAAAAGATGAAGGCACTCCAGTTTGGATTTGTGAAACTCCAGAAGGTGAAACTTTCAAAGCACGCCCAATGGGAACTTTAGAAACACGTAAAAAGATGTGGAAGAATCGAAAGGATTATTTGGGCAAGGATTTGACGGTGAAGTTTCAAGAGAAATCAAAGAAAGGTGTTCCACGATTCCCTGTTGGCATAACTGTTCGAGATTACGAATAATCAATGTCCATTGGAAGGTCATCTAAGTAGATGTCCCAAGTTATGTAGTAATCATCAAGGTTCATGTCAGACTCATTTCTAAGAATGCTATCAACTTCGCTTCCACTTCGACTATCATAAAGTGATTCATAGTGTATCAGGTCTTTGGAGGGTGGGGTAAAACTCGGAAGATATTTTCTTCCTGTGCGGGTATTGATTTTATACGGTCCTGACTTAAAGCCCATTTTTGCACTTCCTCTGACCCAATCGTAAAATGCTTTGATAATGATTCGACTGTTGCCTTTACCAGATTCAAGACATAATTTTCTAATCGAGTCTTGCTCCTCCAGAACGTTTTCAAGTAATGTTTCGGCAAGGTCGCTGTCTGTGAGTTCTTTAAAAGCCGCAGGGTCATTGACTATCCGAAACAAAATAGTAGTCATAGGTCTAACAACTTGGCTTAAAGTAAAATCCTGTTGAATGAGTTCAAAAATCTGAGATACGGGTTCTGCGTTGTAAGAGTTTGTTTTATAGCGTTCTCCATACCATAGTTCACTAAACTCTTCATCCCAAAAATCAACAAAATTGTCCCAGATTTCTCTGAGAACTTTTGAAGTAGAAACTTTCATTTCATTAGCGAGTTCTTCTTGGTTGCTAATCCAATTGATAGCGGCAAGGTATTGAGGATATTTTGTTATATTCACTCCTTGTTCATTTATCAACAGTTCAAAGAGTTCGTCGTCATCATCTTGATACAAACCCGATTCTTTCCAAAACTTTTGAAGTTCTACTGCGGTTGTGATACGAATTGGCAAATCTGCTTCTTCTTCGGATTGCATAATGGCTTGTCCGTGATACCAATTGAAATAATCTCCAGAATCTAATGCACGTTGAACGGTTACAAGGTCATTACCGAAAGTTCCGGTAAAAGCAGCCATCGACTCTGGGTCTGAAGCATCCACAGGCCACGAAGAAACTACTGGGTCAAAGAAAACTTGGGAGCCATTTTCTCGGAAACCAAAGTTTTCAGGATTGCGAATGTCTCGAACCACGAAACCTTGTGTCAGTAAATACTTTAGAAGTTGTTGATAATCTGAGTTTTCCAAAGGTGCAATCTTGCTTCCATCATACCTTTCGCAGTAATCATTAACATCAGTGCAAGGAATGGCTTCCATTTCCCAAATAGCGTATGGCTGACCAGTGCGAAACACTCGAAGTAATTCAGTAATTTCATCTTGCCAATTGAAATCTTCGGAACTTGTGATTAGTTGTCGGCGTATGCTTGGGTCCACGATTCCTTCTGTAAAGGAATAAACTTCTGGTAAAGCAGATGGTTGATTGCCGGATTGAAATAGTCTTTGAAATAATTTGGCTTGTTGAGTATTTACAGCGTATAAGTTTCGGTCAAGGCTTCTAACAGGATACTCAGATATTGGAGAACGTGGTAAAGCAACTAATTTGTAATAATGTTTCGGATTATCCATGTTTTGAAACACGAAACCTGCTTGACCAGCACCGATGAGCCTACCGAATCTCATGTTTAATACTTCCAGAACTTGTCTCGGTCATCAATAACTTCAACTTCAGCACCGAAAGTTCCAGACTCTGAATCAGCACGTTTGCTGTTCCACAAAACTAATCCCACTAATCCAAATGTAATCAAACCAGCACTTGCCAGATTTCTAAACAATAGGTTTTCTGATTTGAAATGAACTGAACCCGCCGAAGGACCTTCTAAATCTACTATACCCATGAATCCCATTTCTCCAAGAGCGTCTTGTAATGCAAACCAATCCACACCTGCTTGATTAACAAGGCTGCCGTCTGAGGCGTTACTGTTTTGACCCGATTCACGAGTAATTGACATAACATCAACACCGGGGTTGCTACGAGACATGGCTTCAATTAAGGTTTGTCGATTAGGGAATACAAGAGTTCTTACACGATTATGAATAACTTTCTTACCCGTTTTGGTGTCTAATTGTTGATGAGGATAAACCAAGAATTGCACAACTCGCTCATCGTTGTCTCGGCTATTGATAAACTCTCCACAAATGTCAGTGGATGAAAAGTATTGGCGGCCTGTGTAAATCTTACCATCTTTTAGAGGGTGACTGTGAATAGTCCACTTACGGTCAGTTAAACCATTTTTGACAGCATCTTGGGCTGCTTTAGTAGCAGGATTAACTTCTATCCGTGATTCACTACCGAAACTTGGTTCACCGAGATAGTATCTACCATTTTTAAGATAAACGTAAGCCATCCACTCTCGTTCTTCATTGGTATTGTCTGAGAAGGTTTTCATGTCTTCTAAGGCTTCGTTATCAAACATATCGAACTCATTTTGCCAGTCGCTCATAGTAATACCTGATTATACATGGTTGCTTCTGATACTTAAAGACTTTTCTATGAACCTGAGCGAACCTTTAAATAGTCTGGGCAGATAGGATGTAACATGGCAACCGTTAGATGGCTCAACATTGAAACTGGCGAAGTTAAATGGGGCGACGAAGATTTATACCTCAAAGGCGAATCCGCATGGGTTCCTGTTTGTCGAATCACGATGCCAGATGGAAC
>JAAHTG010000244.1_pt2 | contig 36808 bp, 56 predicted proteins | sample 6116081 | NCBI WGS metagenome assembly JAAHTG01 (sample SAMN13939989, study PRJNA603662) | sponge metagenome | isolation source: marine sponge | host: Mycale hentscheli | place: New Zealand | collected 2005 | reverse complement strand
TTTATCACTTCAGACATTATAAATTTAACCTTCGATCATTATATGTACTATTTATTAGTACTCGCCATGTTGAAATTTGATGATGTCGACCATGTTCTTTACCACAAAATTTCTACTATGAATAGTCTTAATAATATCTTCTAGAAAATTCGCACGAGTAGAATGATAATCAATCTTCAAGCTTAAAGCAATAACATCTTTATCAGCTTGTACGTGCTTATCCATATCTTGACGAATTACTTTTTTAAGGAAAGGCTTCCACCCTCTATCACGAAGATCTTCTTCAGCCATAGATCCATCATAGTATTCGCGTTTAGCAAGCTCAAGTTCTTTGTAATCATACTTCAGCTTCTTGACACGCAAAGCCTCTTTATAATACATAGAGTAATATTTGCTGTGGAGTTCGGGAATACGTTTAGATTCCCCTGCGAGATTTGTCTCATCGATCTTACAGTCGACTGCCCAGATCTCACTAATATCATCAGTGCTCATAATATAATCCTTATTTGAATTTGCCTTAACCTTACTATTATAACATAGTTTGTGGCAAATGTCAACTAATTTTTTCGAAGTCCATAACTGTATATCGGAATGTTGCTGACACTTCAGGGTAAATAACGTCAGAAGCAGTGGCATCTAACGAGATCGTAGATAATCCTACTGGAAAGCAATCTGTGAATACAAACCGTAGATTTGCATTTCTTGAACTGTTCTCTATTAATACGGAGATATCAGATACATTACCATCTTTACCTTCTGATAATGCTTTTCTCGTCTTCATATCTTGTGGTGATGCTAGACCTTGCATCCAATCAAAGATTTCTTTATAGTTCTGAGCATTTTCATCTAAGATAAAAGTAAGGTCAAACTCAGCGAATTCCATACGATCTGGCACATTATATATATTAGCCAAAGGAGAAGCTTGTGTTGATCCAACCATGTTGACGCTTGGAATGGCAACTCTCTGTGTAAAGAATTCTACATTAGGAATCCGGTCAATCACGACCTTGAAGCCCACTGGTGACAAATAATTTGTTATCATTTTAAATTTCCTATTGACATTGCATTCGTGTTATGATAGTATTTATAAATATCAAGCAACAACAACCGAGAGGTAAGGATGCAGAATGACTGGAAATGCTTTCAATATGATGATCCTTGTGACGATTGTACTCACTGGATCGGAAAGCTTTGAAAATTAACTGTTGACATTTGCTTAGAACTGTGTTAGAATGTAAAAATGAATAAACAATGGAAACCAAAATATGAGTGAAGACTTTAAAATATTGACTGCTCGCCAACACGTTAGAGAACGTATCGGCATGTATATGGGTTCATCTGCTAAAGAGCCAATCGAACGTTTTATCGTTGGTGATTGGAAAACTGCAGAGTACGTTCCTGCGTTATCAAAGATGATCGATGAAATTCTCGATAACTCTATTGATGAAGCAATCCGTACGAACTTTAAATTTGCAAATAAGATTAATGTATCTGTTGATAATAATAAAGTAACTGTCACAGACAATGGTCGTGGTATTCCACAAGAACTTGTTTACGACGAAACAACTGATAGCAAGATTGCAAGAGCAACTGCTGCTTGGACACGAGTAAATGCTGGTACTTCATTCGATGATGATCGAGTAACTATCGGTACTAACGGTGTTGGCTCAGCTGCAACAAACTTCTTATCAGCAAAGTTCGTTGGTAAAACTTGGACTAATGGTAAAATGCTTACCGTTGAATGTAAAAATGGCGCTGAAACTATTAATGAGAAAACAACGCCAAGAGATGGTAACGGTACTGAAGTTTGGTTTGTTCCAGACTTTAACCTGTTCGAGTGCGAAAGTCTAGATCAATTTGATACGATCTCTTTAATAGAAGATCGATTGATGAGTCTTCAAATGGCTTTCCCTGAAATTGCATTCTCTTTTAATAAGCGTCGTATTAAGGTAAATAATCTTAAAAAGTATGCTGAATTATTTGGCGAAGAAGCAATCATCGAAAAATCTGATAATCTCTCGTTTTTCATTACAACTTCTGAGGATGGGTTTCGTACAAACTCATTTGTTAACGGTGTGAATACTCGTCAAGGCGGCACATACGTAGACTTTATAGTAAACGGCATCGTTGATGATTTGGTTACTATGATTAAACGTAAACATAAGATTGAAGTTGTCAAGTCGACTATTAAGAACGGTCTTACTTTTGTAATGTTTGCTAAGAACTTTACAAATCCAAAGTTTGACTCACAAACAAAAGAGCGTCTTACAAATCCAACAGGTAATGTAAAAGAACATGCGATTGCATCTGGTATTCGTGAAGCAGATTTCTTTGCTCGCAAGATTATAAATACACCATCAATCATTGATCCAATTATTGAAGCTCAGTTGGCTAAAAAGATTGCAGCAGATAAACGTGCTGCAGCAATGGCTCAAAAGAAATTACGTAAAGTAAAAGTAGCAAAACATATTGCTGCAAATAAAGATGACGCTACTCTTAAGATTGTAGAGGGTGACTCAGCTATGGGATTCCTGCTGAAGGTACGTGATCCTAATAAGGTTGGTGCTTACCCATTACGTGGTGTTATCATGAACACATGGGATATGAAACCTGCAGATGTTCTAAAGAATAAAGAATTATCTGAATTAGTTTCTGTTCTCGGATTAGATATTACTAATCCAAACAGTGTTGACGATATGACATATGAACATATTGCAACTTTGACGGATGCTGACCACGATGGTATCGGTCATATTTCGCCTTTATTGATTGCTTTCTTCTATAAGTTTTGGCCACGCCTTCTCTTGGAAAAGAAAGTTAAAATAACACGTACGCCTATTATGATTTCATCTAAAGGTAAAGAAGTCAAATGGTTCTACACATATGAAGAGGCGAATGAATTTAAATCAAATGATAACGGCTGGAAACATCGTTACATTAAAGGTCTTGGCTCTCTCGAGCAAGATGAGTATGACAAAATTATTAATCAACCCGTGTATGATACAGTAACGGTTGATGATGCAAGTATATTCCAAATGATGTTTGGCAAAGACTCGGCATTAAGAAAAGAATATATGATGGTGTAAAAAGGAGTTAACACAAATGGCACTAGATCAAGATTTTATGATGCATGCAATACGTTCCCACGCTAAAGGACATATTGATAAGCATAAAATGAATGTAGAGGTATATCTTAATAACCCTGCAGGAATTGGTGAACATCCAGATGTATTTGAAGCAATCGAAGGTGAGATCCTTGAGATGGCAAAATACCAAGATGTTCTTGATATGCTCGACAAATATTTCACTTAATTTGAAATTAACTGTTGACATTTCAGTAAAAGTATGATAGAATAGTTCTATAAAATGAAAAAGGTATGAATGAAATGAGTCTTCTCCAATTTGCAACTGATACTTCAGTAAAAGAGTATCCAATATCGCATGTAGCCAAAAATGAATGGCTATCGTTTGCGATGTATACAGTTGAAAGCCGTGCAATTCCAAATATGATTGATGGCTTGAAACCAGTTCAAAGGTTTTATCTTTATAGTTCGATACTCAACAGCAAGAGAGACTTCAAGAAAGTATCCGCTGTTGCAGGTATTATTAGTGACTATGGATATAACCACGGAGAAGCTTCAGCTGCAGGGGCGGGTCAACTTATGGCTGCGCAATGGAATAACAACGTCTGTCTAGTTGAAGGTCGAGGATCCTTTGGTACTCGATTAGTACAGGATGCGGGCGCCGCACGTTATGTCTATACGCGCCTCCACGGAAACTTTGATAAGTATATCCGTGATGTTGATCTCGCCCCTGCCCATGAAGATCCTGAGCATGAACCACCTGCGTTCTATCTTCCTGTAATTCCTTTAGTACTTGCTAATGGAACTAAGGGTATTGCTACTGGATTTGCTACAAACATACTTCCAAGGTCTGTAAACGACCTCTCTGCTTCAGTTCGTGAGTACTTGTTGAGTGGTAATATAGCCAAGAGGATTCCAGTGTCGTTTCCGGACTTCGTTGGACGAGTCGACTATGATTCTGTCGAAGATCGTCATATTGTTTATGGTAAATACCATAAGAAAACAAAAACAGTAATGATGATTACAGAAGTACCTTATGGTTTTGATCGTGAAAGCTATGTCAAAATCCTTGATAAGCTGGAAGATGAAGGTGACATTGTATCATATGAAGATCAATGCGATAAAGATGGTTTTTGTTTTGAAGTTAAATTAAAGCAAAACACATCTGCTAACTGGAATGATACTAAGATCATTTCTAAATTCAAGTTGAGTAAACCATTAAGTGAAAATCTTACAGTGATTGATCAAGATGGTAAGCTTCGTGAATATAAAGATGAAAGAGATCTTATCAAACACTTTGTTGACTATCGACTTAGTGTACTAGAAAAGCGTATTGCTAAACGCAAAGAAGAAGCAAATGAAGATGTACGTTGGTTAAATGTCAAGATGGAATTTATTCAATCAGTACTCGACGATAAGATCGTATTTAAAAATCGTAAAAAGAAAGATGTAGGTAATCAAATCCTTGAGAACACTACTGCTCTTGATGCGGATATCGATCGTTTGCTACGTATTAACATTATGAGCCTCACAGATGAAATGGTCAGGGAACTAACCAAGGAAATCCGATCAGCTCAAGCAGAATTAAAGTTTTGGGATAAAGAAACACCCAAAAGCCAATTTAAAAGTGACTTAGAAGGAATTAACTAGTATGGGCTGGATCAATATTTTCTTTAATGGGAAAAAAGACACCAACATGGAATATGAAAATGAGGTTACATTTGCACCGGTAAATGAATTTCCACCTCGTGCAAAAACACAATCTCAGGCGCTTGAAGAAGTGCTCGATAGGCTTGATATTATTGAACACAAAATTGATAGTCTACTATGAAACTTGAAGTCTATAATTTAGACGAAACTTTAACTGAGAATTACTTAAAGTTTTGCTGTGATGAGCTGAGTGTATACCCAGATTTCATTACAGTAGAAGCGACTGATACTCCTTTAAGGAATAATGCTTTAGGTCTATGTTATGAAGTAGAATTTAAAGACGAGTATTACATTATAGTATATAAAGGTAGTAGAAATATTACAGAAATTTATAATACTATTTCACACGAAATGGTTCACGTTAAACAGTTTATGTTAGATAATTTAGGTAACCGTATAACTGAGCACATGCCCATCTACTCAAAAAGATGGTGGGAAAAAGAAGCTAAACAAAAAAGTTTTAATTTAGTGAAAAAATATGTTGACAATCTTTATGATATGGTATAGATTAGTAATAAGTTAGAAAGGATTGAAACATGGAAGAATCAAACCGCATCAATGCTGAACCTGTTTATGGTGAGCAACAGCTAATGCTATATCAAGATTTTAAAGATTGGTGTGAAGCTCGTCGTTTATGGGGTCGTGATATTATAAGCTATGAACGATTAGTTGATGTCTATGCAGAAGACCGTGGCTGGAAACAAGAAAGTTTTTCAGGCATGGAAATTATAGGATAAACCAAATGAAAAATTTCATGCTAACTGCAGCTTTTATTGCTGCATCTACGCCAGCGATGGCAAATCAAACCGTGACTGATGTTAAAGTTTACGATCACACAAAGGTCATTACAAAATATATTCCTGTTACTCAGTATGTTTGTACTGATATCAAGAAACCAGTATATGGTAATGTTCAAAAAGAAGGTGCTACTGCGGGCGAAGGTGCTCTTGGTGGTATGATCCTTGGTGGAGTGCTTGGTAAAGTTATTGGTGGTAATGATAAAGGTGCTGCAGCAGGTGCTATCTTAGGTGGCATCATTGGAGCTGACAAAGGTTCTAAACCAAATAATTCAAGAGAAATTATTGGCTACGAATTTGTAGAACAATGCAAGGAAGTAGTTAAAAATAAACGTGATGATGTAGAAGTCTATAGTCATTCCACAATTCGTTTCTTTCTAAATGGTAAACGATACGTTGTAGAATTTCAAAGATGATTGATATTATTATCGCAAACATAATTTTTTGGTACTTATACACTTGGGTTTGTATGATCCCGTATCGTCTGTTCCAAAAAGCTATCGAAGATAGTTAAGTTTCAATACTGCCCTTAGCTCAGCCGGATAGAGCAAGTGCCTTCTAAGCACTAGGTCAGAGGTTCGAATCCTCTAGGGCAGGCCAACAAGGAGAGTTACTCAATGTGGATACTAGTTTTCATATACTTTTACGACACGTTCCCCTTTGCCGAAAAAGTAACCGTGCATCCCACGATGACTGAATGTTTTCAGGCTAGAGAAGCATTGAGTGAAGAAGTTGGCAAAGGTGGAGGATACTTTAATGCAGGTCAGCAAGCGCTGTGCATTAATATAAAAGAATAACGCTCGCGTGGTGGAATTGGTATACACAAGACACTTAAAATGTCTCGCCCATAGGGCTTACCGGTTCGAGTCCGGTCGCGAGTACCAAACAACATGATTAAGGATTAACTATGGAAGTAAATGATATTGTAACAGTTTTAACATCTCTAGGTACCGAGTACGTAGGCAAAATGTCTAGCATGTCTGCCAACGGAATTACACTAGCAAATCCGTTATTAGTAACTACTAGTGATAAAGGTATTGGTTTTGCAAATGGTGTAGCAATGACTGGTACTAAAAACCCAGAAGCATTACTTATTAACTTGTCTCAAATTGTTTTCGTAACAGAAACAAATGAAGCAGTTGTTAAGGTTTGGCGTCAATCAACTTCAGGGTTGATTACTTAATCTACGTATAGATAATAGCTTAAAATCTGGGTATGGTTCAATAGAAACAGAATTAGATTGATTTCCTCCAAGGACTTGGTAGATTACTCGCCCGTTTACTTCTTTGTGACTAACGTAAAAGCCGACATGGCCTTTCCATTCAGAGTCACCTCTAGTAAATACGAGTATGTCTCCCTTCCTTGGATTTTCTGTTACTTCGTCTCCCCATCTTAGAAAGCTACGAGCAGCAAGTAAATAATCACTATCGTCAGATGATAATGGTAATTCATTTTGAAGTAAGATCATGTTTACAAACGCAGCACACCACTCGGTAACAACGGGATCGACACCCAGCAACTGTTGTAACAGTACTCGGTCATCAGCCTCGTTTAAGCCATAGTAATGGTATGCTTTATGAGTTAGAGTTTGTTCTGGTCTAGTGTCTTTATAAGAAGAAGCAATAGTAGTACAAGCACTAACAGCATATAGGGTAAATAACAGTAATAAATTTTTCATACCTGTTATTTATAATTTGACAATAAGAGTATTTTGGTGTATAATATAATAAATTATTACAGGAGATTTCAATGGCAAAAGTTTTAGTAACAGGTGCGACTGGTTATATTGGTAGTCATGTCTGTAAACTTCTAAAAGAACGTGGTTACATGGTTGTTGGTATGGATAACAATATTCATGGTGAATTTAACGATGTAACAAACTACACAGACGTATGTTATGGTACAGATATTACTGGTGATAGAGTATTTGGCGAATGGGATGCCGTTGTCCATTTAGCTGGTCGTAGTGTAGTACCACAAAGTTTAAAAGAACCTACTGAATATTATCGTGTAAATGCTATGGGTACAGCAAACATGTTAGATAGAGTAGAAACACCAAACTTTATCTTTGCTTCAACGTCAAGCGCTTGGGAAATGGCTTCACCATATGCTAAGAGTAAAGTTGCAGCAGAAGATATTATTAAGGAAAAAGCTGATGGTCATACTATTTTTCGCTTCTTTAATGTTTCTGGTACTGATGGGATCAACCGTCAGCTCGGCGCTCCAAGTCATCTTATTCGTGTGGCTGCTATGGCTTCTGCTGGTAAATTTTCCAAGATTAGTGTATATGGCACTGATTATGATACTCGTGACGGTACTTGTATTCGCGACTACATCCACATCATGGATCTTGCTAATGCAATCGTAAATGCAGTTGAAAATGGTCCTACGAACACACCATACGAATGCCTTGGTAGTAATACAGGTTATAGTGTTTTAGAAGTACTAGACACAATGGAAAAAGTAACTGGCGTGAAACTAGAAAGAGAATACGTTGGAAGAAGAGAAGGTGATGCTACTGCAAGTGTGGTAGATGAATTATCTAAATACTGTAATCTAACTAAATCAATCGAAGATATGTGTTTAGATCAGTATAAATTAGAAATGAAATAATATAGGTGAAGTGTTATGGCAGCACGGCAGTCTCCAAAACTGCAAGCTGGGGTTCGACTCCCTGCACCTATGCCAAAAATAAATGAAAAAAAGGGTTGACAAAGGGTTCTAAATAGACTATAATGGTTACATAAGGTTGGAAAATCTTTGTTAACAACTGAGGAAATATATTATGATACTACGTGACTCAATCCAAGACGCATCTACTGTAAAAGCTATAGTAGAAGGTTTAATTCGCAGAGCTGATACTTATGGTAAAACCCGCGAAGATATCTTATTTGAATTAACGTGTATGGTTGAAGATATTGATAAATCTATCGATCATATGGATGCTTCCATTAGCAAGGCTTTCGCCAAGTGAAATGGTTAGCAACCGGTTTATTTCTTTCCGCAGGCACCTTACTATCTCTTAACATTGAGATATCCCGTTTTGGGTTTCTATTGTTCTTCGCAGGTCATATCCTGTTGTCTTATATCTTCTTGAAAGAAAAAGACTGGCCAATGGTTACTCAAAACGGGTTTTTTATATTTGTTGATATGATAGGGATTTATAGATGGTTTTTGTAAATGTCATTAGAAGCATTCTTTGATGAAGACGATAAAACTGCATGGGGCACTGAAGTTGAGATACAAACTCGCTTAAGAATTCAATTAAGTGTTTATGCTTATGCATATGAATTAAAAGATAACTCTCTTATTGAAGATAGTAAGTTTGATCATATGTGTAGAGAAGTTAAGCCTAGTATAGAAACAGGCAACAAAAAGCTCGATAACTTTTTCCAAACAGAATTTGATCCGTCCACTGGTATGTGGATTAGAAATCATCCTGAGTTAGATAAAATTACCGAGCTCTACAAAAAGTATTATCTTAATCCTAGCTGATCTTGAACACGTAGCCAGTCAGAAGCTGTCCAGCAACCTCCCCTAAAAACAGTTCCATCAGGTGTACCAAAGTTAAAATCTATTGGTGATATAAAAGGGTCCATCTTAGTTATAGTCATTATGTACGCTTTGCATTCTTCATAGTTGTCAAATACGCGTTCACTAAAGTGCGGACCAGCCGTGACTGTTGGGTTGTATACATTCATTGTAAACCATATGAGTGATACAATATCTGCCATTTATTCAGACTTCCACATAGTCCATGCGCCCCAAGCAATAGCAACTCCTGCTGCAATCTTAGCTAATGGTGCCATGAATAAAACCATGAGGCCAAGAGCAACTAATGCTCCGCCATCCCAAGTTGTTCTTTCTTTTAGTCTGTTTTTAATCCAGTTCATTTTTTTCTCCTTTTTAAAATATTAGACATAATGTCTGTAGCAGTATGCTTAAAAAATCGTGGTGCTACTGCATGTACCAAAATTACTGGTACGAGTAATTGTAACGTGGCTGCAGTTTTAATAGCGTAACACGCATGCTGCAATCCAGTTTCACCCACTTCTTCAAGATGTGCCTTACATTGTTTACTTAACATTCTTTTTATCTTTCTGGCGAATCACCTTTATCTTAGTACCATTCTCTAGATTTTTAATCTTAACTTTTAGGATACTAATCTCTTTTTCCATTGTATCGATTTTATGAGTAACTTTCGGGTATCTTTTACGCCAAGCTTCTGGGTCGTCTTGTAACCAAGTCCATCCCCATCTAACGGCAAGATAATCTAGAAAAGAATCAAACTTTCCCATTAAATATAATGCCATATGTGTATTTCTAAACCACGCTAAAAAAGCGGCACCAAGTATTGAGCCTGCTATTGCTGTATAAATCCACAAGGTATCACCAAACATAGCGTTTAATGTGTCTATCATTTATCTTCCCCTGTGTATTTACAATAATGATTCATGCCGTGGTCATAAGCACCATCGAAAGGCATTCCTTTTTTCAGGGCTCTCCAACGACCTCTCCACTGATCTTTAATACGCTGCCATCTTGTGCATTTTCTAATATTTCCGTAGTAATTAATGTACCTTGGACTTGTATGATGCCTGTATCCGAGGGCGGCAAAGGGTACTTTAGGCACAATATCATTGTTATTAACATGGCGGTAATGAGGCACAGTCCTAAACGATCTAACAAATTTTCTACTCCCTGATCTTGGCGAACCGTATGTATATAAGGCGGTTACCTTATCAGCGATTCTACTGGTTGCGATTGTAGCCATAGCACCACCAAGTGAATGACCAGTAATTAGAATATTTTCTTTTCCAACACTTTCTTTATCAAATACTTTAATTAACTCATCCCAAACTTTATCTACTTCTGTTTGAAAACCGTTATGAACATATCCCATTCCGTTTTCTGCCCGGTCAGGCATAGCATTTAAATCTGCTTTAATGTCAGAAAATTCATCAGGCTCTGTACCACGAAAACAAATAACTAATTCGTTTTTATTTGATACTATATGAACTTGAGCACCATCGTTTTCAATAAAGCGATGTTTCGTATAACCTAGTTTTCTAAACTTTGGCTTTGCTTCCTTTGCATCCATATAAGCTATTTGCGCACATTGGGCCATAGCATGACATTTCTCGATCATTCAGATTCTCCTTCGTATTTTATTGGGTTTAGCGACCTATCTACATTAGGTCCAACTTCTTCCCAGTATTGTTCGCTCCGGTCGTTCATCTCTGCAATTACTTGCAAACAAGTTAAACCAGCTAAAATTACAGCTGCGTATAATATACTTTTCATCATTTTAAATATCCACTCCAATCCTTTGCATCAGAATCTCTCTGCAACGGTTCATTATCGTCTACACAATCACAAGTACCACAAACTTCGTTTCTACATTCTTGACAAGTTGAAGCATAACAATGACATCCGTGTCCACACTTTTTACATGTTCTTTTCGGTCCCATCATAAGCTTTACTCCTTAGTTAGCGAGCGGGTTGTCTAATGCTCTTTGTAGTTTATTTTTTAATTCCGCTTCTAAATTTATCATATCACGTTCGACCTTACTTTCTAAATCAGCCATTCTTTGACTACTAGACTCTCGCAATGCTGATGCTTTAGTATCATATTGGTTTTGTAAGGCATCACGTTTATTATCAAATCGCTCTTCAGCGTTCTGAATTATTTGTCTTACTTCTGACTCTGTATCTCGTACTAGTTTTTCAACTCGGCGAACTTGAGTATCCATCGCATTGATTTGATCTCTTGTGTCAACCTTAGTTTCTCTAGCACGTTTTTCTCCATCATCTAATTGCTTTTGAATAGCAAGTAGTTGAATAGTAATTTCTTTATTTACATTTGCAAGCGATGCTTCTATTTCTTGATTTCTTGTTTCAATAACATCAACATCTATATTTTGGACAATCTCTTTCATGCCCATGTAATCGTCGTATACTTGGAAAGCGCCATATAACCCACCGAGTATCGTACTGATTAATGCAAAAAGCATACCAATAGTCGTCGGTGTCATTGTAATACCAAAGATTTTCATCTTAGTATTTTTTAAATTTTCTACTTCCTGTTCGAAGTTCTCAATGCCTTCTCCGAGGTCTTTGCCTGCCATATTTTTCTCCTAGTTTTCAAAATCATTTTGACCACCGGATTCATTTAAACGCTTAAGAGCTTCGAGTTCTTGTTGTAACTTTAAAACTTCTAATCTCTTTTTTCTCAATTCCAATTCATACAAACTGTTACAATTAATTCTTTCTTTTGGCCCATCTAACGGTATTACAATACGTGCATAAACACCAATATCTCTTGATGTATCACCTACTTGATTTCCGCCACCGAATGGACTCTCATAGTTATCTATAATACCAGTAACTCCAAACTCTAGGTTAGTTGAACCACCAATAGAGTTTTTGCAGTCGGTATCACCTGTTCTAATACTGTCTTGTCCATACGAGCCACCCATACTTGGTAACTGTAAAGACATTCCTTCAGCAATGGCCCATTGTGATGAGACCATAAGTAAGCCGAAGGCCATAATATACTTTTTCATTCTAATAACCTCTTCACTTTCGAGCAAATACGAGAATTTACTCCTGTACGTGTAACGTCAGCTTTACGTAGTTTAGAGCGTGAGCAAATATAAGTTACACGATTCTTATCTTCATCTCTAACATATATGTCAAAAGTTACAGTACTAAGATATGGAATCTTAAACACTTTATATTCTGACACGAATGGGATAGGTTCCCACTCTTCCGTAAACACTGCGATTTCATAATACTCGACGTCGTTTCTTTTATTAAACATCGTCATTGTGGTTTTTTGCAAACCCTGCATATAAGATGGTCCAAACTTTGGATACGTAGGGACCATCTCATGTGCTATAGCTTGGGTTGTCACTAATAACATTATTAATACATATTTCATCATTTTCATCATCATCTTCTCTTTTATTATAGAGCTCCAGTTATTGGCACCCGCCTATCATTCTACACATTGGCGCTGGCCCACTACTACTGCTCCCGCCATCTCATTGAGCGATACACTCCGCTGTTACTAAAGCTGTATAACTTCCGCCTGGAAATGCTTTACTACCGCCCATAGCTGCTACAGATGAAGTTTTAAACCAAGTTGAACCAGTTGCTGTAAGGTCATAACGATCTGTCATACCAAGCTCAACTTTGTCTGTTTCGTATGAGCCCATTCCAGTAGCGTCTGAAACTGATTTTACTTCAGTATCACCAGACCAAGTTACCTGATCCGGTAACTGCGGTGAAGAGCTAAACTCTGTTGGCGGTGTGATTGAAAAGTAATACGCATCTGCTAATGAAACGTCTACACGAATAATAGCAAGCTCACCACCGTCTGTAGGTGATGTAGTAAGTGTATATGCGTTCGGGTTAGCATATGTACCCGCAGTATCTGTTTGGATGATACAACGAGATTGAACTGTGCCGTTAATAGGTGTTTCATTTGCCTGAGCTATTCCACCTACAGATAACGTTAACGCAGCTACTGCAATAAACATTTTTGTTTTTAACATTTGTACAAGTCTCCTAATTTTTATATTGCGAATCCACCATTTGTTGGTGAAGTAATTGTTGTGCCAATCCATTACGAAGACCAGAGGGTGAGTCTGGCAAGTCCCTATCTGTTAGTGTTATAGTTTCTCTGTATTCACCACCGGGTATTTTGGCTTCATAATATGGGTTAAGATTAGGTGAAGATCCGTCCGTTAATTGGCTCATTGCTAAAGCTTGAGCAAATAAAGCTGCTCTTCCTGCTTCAAACAACGCTGCTTCTAAGCGACCTTCCCTATCTTTTTCTTCTTCATCTTCTAATTCTGCTAACTCTTCTTCAGTTAGCCCTTCTTCATCAGTATATTCTTCTTCTAAATCATATTCTGCTTGATCGGAATCTCCTTCCGTAGCATAATATATGTCATAATCTAAATTCGGCGCTACGTATGGCCTTTCGTAACCTGGACAGTTGGGATCAAATTGCGGATCATAACATGGCTCTACTCTATAAGTATATATTACGTTAGCATCATATACTGAGCCATTACCATCTACTTCGATTCCTCCTGGTCCAAATAAATCTCTATGCAAACTCCCTAAAGGAATTGCTTTGTTAATCTGTGTGCCTGCTAAAGATCCAGGTCTCCATTCATCGTGCTCTCTAAACACATATCCTGTTCCTGCAGCGTTTTCATTAAATACATAAACACTTACAGTATCACCGGTTTCTTTATCAATGCGATAACTATAAATTACGTTATCAACAAACGTTCCAGGCGGGTCAGGTAATACATTACCCATAGACCATCTTAACGACTGATCAGTAATAGCGTTTCCGGTATAACCGAAATATGGTGCTATACTATCAGAGTAAGAGTAGGAAGGCCAAAAGACCAGCACCCACAGCAGGAGCAGCCTCTTGAGGACTACCAAATAGTGGTCCCATTTTATCCAATTCTTTTTCAGTCTGTTCAACATGCGTTTCCCATCCTAGTTTCGCGGCTTCGCCAATTTGGCCATCATACGGGCATGGCGTGCCAGCGTGGATCATTGCGTCAAAGATTTTTGGATCTTGGCACATTACAGATACCGCTGCGACCTTCATTCCCATATCGTATAAAACTTTTGCATTCTTCAATCGTTTACAATTTTCTTCTGTATAAGTACCACCCGCAGAAAATCCTAAAATTTGTGTCTGTACAGAAGCAGACGCACCGATAGTACATAAATCGTTATTATTACCGGCACTAAATTGTGGGGATATCGCGCTTGGAGGTGGTTGCTTAATTGTCGTATTCATATTACCGTTGCTAGTAACAGTGCTATCAGTATCTGATCTTGTGCATACGTACCCTTCAGGGCATGCTACATCTTGTGCTGATACCGACTGCGCAAATAGAATGGCACCTAAAAAGATACCACAAAGTGTGATTATATGTTTCGCCATAACGTCTCCAAAGTATATATTTCAAATCATTCTACCATTTATTTATATAAACTCGTATTGGAATAAATAATAAAGTTCATACAAATTGAAATGTGTGACATAGAAACTATTTTAGGAGAAAACTATGTACGAATATAGGGCAAAATTGGTTAAAGTTGTCGATGGTGATACTGTTGATGTAGATATTGATTTAGGATTTGGTGTATGGCTTAAAGACGAACGTGTTCGTATTATGGGCATCGACACTCCAGAGTCAAGAACAAGAGATAAAGTAGAAAAGGTTTTTGGACTGGCTGCCAAGGCTCGTTTAAAAGAGTTAGTTGCTAAAGATGCTATTCTAAAAACATTTGCTGCCAGAGATGGTGAAGATATGAAAGGCAAGTTTGGTCGTATTCTTGGAGATTTTATCGTAGGAGATGAAATGGTCACTGAGATTATGATTAAAGAAGGACATGCAGTAGCATATCACGGCGGATCAAAAGACGATATTGATGCAGCTCACCTAAAAAATAGGCAAAGACTGCTTAATGAAGGTGTTGTAGACAAAAAAGAAGTTAAAGCAGCTGAAGAAAAAATGAAATAATTTATAAGCCATTGATTCTAAAGGGAATTTAATTTCCCTAAAGGGTTGACATTAGCTCTCAACTAAGGTATAATAGTACTATAAATTAATTGAGAAGGTATGTTAATGAACGACGTATTTGTACATGGCGGATATGCTAAAGAACGTGAATTAGTTGAACATGCAGTGCATTGGTGTATCAAAAAGCTAATGCCTAGAGTTAGAACTCTTGATATTGAAGTTAAACTAACGAATTGTAGTGCATACGGATACTGCTTAGAGACAGACGATCATAAAACCTTTGAACTTGAAATACGTAAAGGTTTAAGTCTATATGATTTAATAAGTACCGTATGTCATGAAATGGTTCATGTAAAGCAATACTATCGTAAAGAATTGTGTCCTGAACAACTTCGTTGGAAAACTAAAAAAATGCCTAGTGTTGGTCTAGATTATATGGATCAACCTTGGGAAAAAGAAGCATTTAAACTTGAAGGAGTGCTAGCGTTAGAGTGCTTTCAGGAAATAAATGTAAGTTTTTCGAAAAAAAAGGTTGACAAATAATAAATAATGTATTATATTAAAATATACAAGGAAACAACATGACTAATTTAGTAACAGCGAATACAGACTTAACAAGTCTTACAGTAGAGCAAATCAATTGGTTGATCGGTGAAGCTGGTGAAACTATTGAAGTAGACGGAGCAAGATATCTTGAATTGAATGCTTCCTCTGAATACCTCTATGAAGTAACATATAACTCTGTAGGAACTGGATCTTACGTAACTAATCATGCCTTTGTTGATTTAGATTTGCAAAATGACCCACGTTTGTTTATAGCAGATTTAGATCCGGAAGATGATATCTTCGCATAAGAATTCTCTGAGGCCATCAGCGCCGCTAATAATTGCAGCGGCAGCAATCTATCTCAGAGCGGAATTATAGTTTAGACCGTTAACTATTCAATTTCGTAACCTAGGTAACGGTATATATCTATGTTGCCCGTCGGCATAGAAAGAAATCTAAATACCGACGCACCACTATGCAGGTATAGGGCGGGCCAAATTAAAGTCAACTTTTTTTAAAAAAAGTGAAAAAAAGGGTTGACAAACGGTATTACTAGTGTTATATTAGTAATATAAGGAATGAGGGAATAGGCCACGACGATCCTAGATCATGACGGTAACGAACCTCAAGACTTAAAAGGCGATACGGTCCCGCCTGCAATTTCGCGAAAGACCGAAATCCTAAGAATGGTGCATGCCCATCGCTTAGGTAGGTATAAAAATCTGGTACCTAGAGAAACCCAGACGTTGCTACGAGCGAGACGTGTAGATAAGGGGAGGGGCACTCGAGAAAGTCCCTCCCTCGAAAACTAAACTTTTTTCTTAGGCCGTACCGTAAGGGCGCACGGGAAGTACTGCAATACTACTGTAACCCTTTGCAGAGGGGAGTTAAGGTGCAATCCCTTAATACGGTCTAAGAAAGAAGTTTGCTCGGTGTAGCTTAGTCTGGCTAAAGCGCCTGGTTTGGGACCAGGAGACCGTAGGTTCAAATCCTACTTCCGAGACCAAAAAGATTGGCAGGATCAGCCTAGGAGAGGTGTAACACACAGCCTAAAGATCACATAGAAGTCCAGAGTAATAGGGAGATCATTAATTTGGTCTCCCTATTTTTTTTATTTCTTACCTACAGCATCTGCAGCAAAGAATGCTGAAACTAATACAGCAATTGAAGCAAAGTATGTTGGTGCAATATCTGCAACCAATCCTGCTGCTGTATCGAGGTTTAACCAAGAAGTTAAGATAATAGCTAATGGATATACCAATAAACCAATTAACGAGAACCATGCCATTTTACGAATAGCATCACGTTGTGCATCTTTATCTTCTAGAGCTTTGCGCTTGAACTCAAGATGCATTTGCATTTCTTCAGCTGAAATGTGGCCATCGCCATTTACATCCATTTCTGCTGCCGCTTCGGCGTCGATCGTTTTCTTATCTGCCATAATATTCTCCTATATTATAAAATGAGTACATGACAAAAAAATTAATTCACAAGACTATTTATAAAATGTATAAATAAGATAAAGCTAATAGTCAATTTTACAGGAGGAGACGAAGATGGCGATTAAACTTTCAGGTAATGAAGTCATTACTAACGCATATGTTCTTCAACAAATTACAGATACAGACGCTGTTACTGCTAACACAGTAAATAATGCGATTGTAACACAAGCAAATCTTTTAATCATATATGCATCGGATGGTTCGGTAGCTAAGAAGATTTACGGCGCAACAGACACGCCTATTTAACTTAGTGGAGAAATAAATTATGGCATTCCGTAGACCATTATACTTACTTACTGATGTAACAATAGTACCAAACCAAACTAATATCGCAGAATATGCTGATGATTATATAACAGACATCAGAGAATTTTCTGGTTGGGTTCATTCACAGCAACCTTCAACAGAATTAGCTACAACTGGTGCAAGTGGTACATTATTAGGTAACCAAGCTTTTAGTGATACTTATTATATAGCAGGTGCATATACTACTAGAGTAGATAGATATTCCACTGCAGCAGAAACACCAAACGTTTCTATGTCAACTGACACATACACTCGTATTAGACAAATCGATAATACAGGAACTGAACCAACTGGTGATACTAACAATCACCAATTTCCACTTTATAGAGATGCACAAAATCGTTTAAGATCAATGACTCGCCAAGATTTTATTGATACTTTTGTTACACCTTCTATTACAGTTATTACAAATGGTGGAACAGGGTTAGGTCAAGGCGGAACATATTTTATGACGACGTCGAATTCTCCAACTGGCGGAACTATTGTAAGTTCAACACCAGCAGCAGTAAATAGTGTATCAAATCTATCTGCATATACTTCAGGCGGTATTGCTGAAGCATTAAAACAAACAACTGATACTAATTATTATATTGCACGAGTTGAATATAGTGACGATGATTATCTACCAATTACAGATGCTTTGCCGATATATTTTAATGCTGGTGATGAAAATATTTACGCCCACACTCCTGAATCGTGGCGCGACTTAATCGGTCCATACTTAAGATATTTTATTGGTTCTGATCCACAATATCAAATAAATTATAATATTAATGGTAGTGGCTCAACTAGAGGAACTTCATTTACTGACTCTCGTCGTACTCCAACAGGAACAGGATATACAACACGATTTGTAAATGCTAACGATTATCGTACACAAGAATTCCCAACAGGTACTGAGTCTACTGTAGCAGGTTCTACTAAAACACTTAAAATGACAATTGGAACATCAGGTGCTACTTATGCTGCCTCTGCAAGTCCTACTGGACCTGTTAATGAAGGAACAACAATAACATTTACAATGACAACTACAAACGTTGCAAATGGTTCTACATTAGCATACACAATTACCGGTATTGACTCAGGCGATATTAGCTCAGGATCGTTAAGTGGTAATATTACAATTAATAGTAATACTGGTTCTACTTCAATTACATTAGCGAATGATCAGACTACTGAGGGTACAGAAACAGCGCTCTTTTCGTGTGCTGGTCAAACAGTATCAGTGGATATAACAGATTCAAGTACAACACCAGCACCTTCTTCTTTTGAGCAAATTAGATTAGAAGGTACGTCTGGTTCTCCAGAAATAAACAATGGCCTACCCACATCTGACGGATCTGTGGAAGTAGGTTGGAGATTCGAAACAAACGGTGTAGTAAATGATTGGGATGCAGATAGATCCCCTACTACTGACCCTGCAGGCCATCAAACTTGGTGTACTGTAACTAATCCAATAGTAACATATTATATTAGAATTGATACACCAGCTTCAGTTGTGTCAGGTCAGTCATTTACAAGTAACTGTCAATCTGTTTGGGTACCATTAACTACTGCACGTTATATGTATTTCCTCGATAATAGAACTGCTAACTCATACGGACCCGCGTTATATGACTTTACTGTAAAGATTTCAGCATCTTCTATTGGCGGTCCTAAAACTTTTGGACCTTCGCATGATGATACAGTTGGTTCAGAATATCAATGGACTCAAGAACCGTTTGATGCTTCTAACACTCTTTATCAAATCAAATGGAATGGTGTTCTTATGCAAGCAACTACATTGGGTAACTCTACAACAACTAGTATTGTAGGCAACGACGGAAGAACATATACAAGAGGATCGTTATTTGCAGTTGGAGATAGTGGCGAGCCAGATTCATACTATGTATCACAAATAATCACTCAGGTAACTGGTTACTATAGAGTAGCATACGAAGGCGGCGCTTAAGGAATAAACTTATATTATGAAAATTTATGATTTAAACCTGCCGGACCATTTTTGTCCTCAGCCATTTACATATCTATATGCACAACACGAAGGCTCTTGGAAACCTTGTTGTAAAGCTGATATTTATCCAGACAAATCAAACTTATCTTTTGACGAGTGGTGGTACGAAGACTCTGATCTTAAAGATCTGAGAACAGCAATGCTGAGTGATAAAGTATCTCCTATATTAGAAGATCTTTGTGCACCTTGTCGCGGACCAGAAGCTTTAGGAATAAAGTCATATCGTCAGCACTCGTTAAATGAGTACAGTGACATGTTTGCTGGAAGATTACTTTCAGATGTTATTGAATCATATAAGAAAACTGGCTTTGCCATGCTTCCAGAAGGTGATAGACTTTTTACTTTAAAAGTAAGAGGATTTGGTAATCATTGCAACTTAAAGTGTTATATGTGTTTTCCTACAAATAGTACTTCAAGAATGAATGAGATGAAATCTGCAACAGACGAATCGATTAACATATTCTTGAGAACTAATTCAAATCCACGAGATGTTTTGGAAGAAGAAAGAAAGAAACTACTCGATATACATGCTGAAAAAAATAGAGTGTACGAAGCAATCGAATCAGTTTCTTCTAATATATCACAATTAAATTTTGCTGGTGGTGAGCCGGTAATGATTGAAGAATATTATAATCTAATGGACAAGTTTATTGAATCAGGCGATGCTCCTGAAGTAAACATCTTTATGAATTCAAATTTATCTAGACTTGGTTTTAAAGATAAAAACATTATAGACTATATTGATAAATTTAAAAGATTTTTTATAAGTGCTTCTATAGATGATATAGCAGAAAGAGATGAGTGGATACGTTATCCTTCTAAGTTTAATAAAGTACTTGATAATTATAATACACTCAAAAAACATCCAAACGTAGATATGAATGTAAATGTTACTTGGTCTATATTAAACATTGCTAATGCTGAAAATATTATAGAACATTTTAAAGACTTAAATATAAGAGTAAATACAAATTTAAACTTTGTTAACTCACCTATATGTTTAAGTATTAAAAATTATCCGTTTAAAGAAGAACTAATTAAAAGATATTCTAAATCAGATAATAATATATTAAATGACTTAGCAAAAGCTTTAGAAGATGAATTTGTACAAGAAGAGTTTGATGCTGCAATAAGATATATCAAGGATATGGACAGAGTACGTAAAACAAAAAGCTATGAGGTATTTCCAGAGCTTAGCCAGTTTTTAACATAATCAAAGTTCTTATTAATTGTGTGAATAAACTTAGCATCATTGGGAATAGTGTTTTCTTTATCCATAAAATGATGCCATTGTGGACCTAGTACTTCCCATTTTACATAGTTTAATTTTGTTTTATATGCCCATATAGTTTCATTGTCCCAACCAAATAATTCTTGTAAACACTCTGGCCATATATAATCTTCGTTTGATTTGAGTTCATCCATTAGTTTTAATGTTTCATCAAAGTTTGAATAATAATCAAGCTTGTGAAGTTGTTCTGCTGATGCACCAACAATGCCCGTATTAAATATAGGTATTGTTTCAGCTTCAGCTGGCAAGTCTGTAATAGTGCAAAGAGCTTTACAATTCCACCATTTAGCAATAGGACTGCGAATGCTTGGCATATAAAGTTTGCATGATTGGATTATTTCATAAGGTGTTTTAGGTATATCTCTTTGCGATGGCGCTATACCTTCCATAATTGCGATATGAGATGATAAGTCAAATGCTTCAAAGAAATTATCTGTAGTGTTTGGAATTACATCTAAATCTAAATAAAGAATTTCATCGTAGTCTTTTGCAAGCTCATACATGCAATGGACTTTATAAAAATTAACAATATTATAATGAGTAATTTGTGGATATGTACTAAGGAACCAATCACGATATTCTATATAAGAGTTATCATATTCAAACAGTTTATATGGAACATTGATTGATTTGCAATATTTTCTTTGCATCTCTGTTAACCAAGGAGCATTCTTTTGAAACTCTAGTTTAGTGTGTTCTGTTTTTGATATAGTATGCCCATGATGTGGCGGCTGCCAATCAAGATCAGATTTTGGAATATCAATATATAAACTAAAGACTATTCTTTTTTTCAAACGTAAACCCTCATAGTAAAATAACCACAATAATATTTATATAAATATTTATGTAGATTAAAGGAGAATCAAATGGCAGAATTTAGTGGTAAAATTTTAAGTGCAGTATTTGTAAACAATGAGCACGACATGATTAAAGTAAGATATGAAGATGGCGATAACGTTGCTATTTTTAATGTTGAAGTAGATGATAGTAACCATGATTATCAAGAGCTTTTAAAAGAAGGTTGGGACTTACAAAGAATTACTGACGACACAGTAGAAGAAAAGAAATCAGAGTCTCATGCTTTTAATTTAATGGTGAATGAAGCAGCTCAAAAAATCTTAGAAGAAACTCGTGCTACAAGAAAGCAAGAGATTGAAGCTCAGTTCCAAGGTGAGATTAATAAGAACGAAGATTTAATCCGGCACTTTAAAGAAAAGACTGAAGATTACTTTGCACATATTGCAGAAGATACAGATAAAGATACTCTCTTTAGATTTAAACTTTGGGTACTTGAAACAAAGGATTTAAAAGAAGCTTCTAAAGAGTTAAAAAGTAAAATGCGTAAAGCTAAAACAATGATCGAAGGATTCGCAGTACTGCACGAAATAAGATCGTCCAAATAAAAGAGAGTTTATATTATGAAGTGGTATCCTGAGGACATAGAAGTATTTCTAGATGTAAGTACATATTGCAATGCTGGTTGTCCGCAATGTCATAGAACAAGTGAAGATGGTCTTGGCAAAATAGATTGGCTACCATTAATACAATGGGATCTTAAAACATTTCAAAAAGCATTTCCTGTAGAAGAATTAACTAAAGTTAAAAAGTTTGATTTCTGTGGCACATGGGGAGACCCAGTTATGTGTAAAGAACTCGATAAGATGATCAAATATATTATAGACAATTCTGCAGCTAGAGTTACTATGAATACTAATGGGTCTATTCGTAGTGAAGAGTGGTGGTGGAATCTTGGAGTAATGTGTGCAGAACGCTTACAAGTAACATTTGATATCGATGGCCCAACACAAGAAATGCATGCCAGATATCGTAGGTTTACAGACCTTCAAAAAGTATTAGATAACATGCAGTCTTTATCTAACACACACTCGTATGTTTCTTCTCAAACGATCTTATTCAAACACAATCAAGACTATAAAACAGAAATTGAAGATCTAGTAAAAGAATATGGATCTCGATCTCACACTTTTGCTATATCAGATAGATTCGATAAATCTAAAGATGGAAAAAGATGGTTCACAAATGAGGATGGCGAAAAAGAATATCTAGAAGAAGCTGATAAGCTTGAAGGTGGTTTTATTGCAGGTGCTGGTACTAAAGATGAATTAGAAAAACAAATTGTTTGTCGCTGGTCAGCTCCTCGTAATGAAATAGTAATCAATCCTGATGGGCAAGTAATGCCATGTTGTTATCATGCCAATGCACATATGCGTGGTCTTATGATTAAAGGACAGCAAATGGAATTACACCGAAACGAAATATATGCAGATGGATATAACAAAGATCTAAAGGCGCATAATGTATTTCATACTCCTCTTTCTGAAATATTAAAGTCTGAATGGTACACCAAAACTTTACCAAACAGCATTAAAGGTGATAACCCAGTTTGGCAATGTGTTAGGCAGTGCAGTACTAGGATGGCAACAAAACATCAATTGAGAGTAATAAATGTCTATTGAGTGCACGTTTCCGTGGACTGGAATGACTATAGATCCTCAAGGAAGTATTAATGTATGTTGTACATATAAAGGTAAACGCGCTGAATGTTTGGGAAACATATCTGATGTTGATGATTTAGAAGAGTTTTTCTTAGAAGATGCATACACTAAATTAAGAGCAGATTTTAAAGATGGATTCAGAAAGAATCCAAAATGTGCTTCTTGCCATAAGGCTGATATCATCGGTACAGATTCAGTTGCACATATATCAATTCCATTTCCAAAATTTCAAGGTTTGCAATACTTAGAAGTAACAACGAGCAACGTATGTAATCAATCTTGCGCTATGTGTTCAAGCTATGCGAGTAGCCAATGGATAAAACTTAATCCTATATTTAATATTACAGATCAGCCTATGAAAGCTTGGTCTATATCTGATAAAGATTTTGATAAAATATTAAAAATTATTCCTACATTAAAGATGGTTCATATAAAGGGTGGTGAACCTTTTGCAGATATGAAAAATCTAAAAATAATTAAAGCCATTCGTAAAACAAATCCTATGTGTAGAATACAAATTTGTTCTAATTTTCAAATGATTCCAGATGCTTTTATAAAAGAATTAAAACAATGTAGAAGAGTAAATGTCTCTGCAAGTGTAGATGCCATTGGAAAAAGATTTGATTGGATAAGAGGCGGAGACTTTAAACAAGTTGAATACAACATAGACAACTTCTTTGATATAACTGGTGGCAAGGTTAGTATTGCACCTTGTGTAAGCATATATAATATACATCATCTTCGAGAAATATACGATTGGTCTCAAACTAAAAAATCTGTTAAATTTCGTGGAATATCTAATGTTGTAACGTGGCCGATGTACCACTCGCCTGGTAATATCTTAACTCAAGAAGAAATAGACGAAACAATATCAAATCAATTTGATGATATAAAACATAAATTTAATGTAAACGCGTTATATGATATAGAAGCGCAACCAAATCTTGCGGTAAGAAACCAGCTCAAAGATTTTAATGATACAATGGATAAAGTTAGAGGATTTTCATTATGAATATTATATTTGTAAAACACGGCACAAAATATAATCATAAACACGTAAATACATTATATCATCAATTAGTAAAGTATTATCCCGATGCTAACTTCTTTTGTTACACCGAAGATCCTACTGATGTAATTATTCCAACCATTCCATGCTTAAATAAACCATCATTAAAATTATGGTGGAATAAATTAGCCATGTTTTCTGATTGGTTTCCAGTAGAAGGTAAATGTTTATTTTTTGATTTAGATATGGATATTAAATCTGATCCTTCGTCTTTTATAGAGTGGGATGGATTAAAAGTTATTCATTCATATTGGAAAGAAGATCTGTATATGGCGCCGCATGCTTATGACGTGCTGATAAATAGTTCAGTCGTTACATGGATTGGTGGTGAGCAAGAGCACATATGGGATCACTTCATGACAAACCGAGATTACTTTATGAGAAAGTATTCTGGTATTGATAGATTTCTTGTACATGAAGGATTTGATTTAAATAAACACCCGAACGGAATTGTTAACAGCGTTAAGAATAAATATATGGATGCACCAATTGATATGTATAATGGATTAAGTTATGAGTTATAAAGAAAATTTATATAATAAAGCCCTACACGAAATAGAAAGAATATACGTCGAGTCTAAGTACGATTCCGATATGGATTTCTATAGAATATTCGACATCATTAATTCAATTAACGATAATCAAATGGCTAATAAAGAATGGCTAGTTGATAAGTTACTTCCATATATCGATCCAGAAGGTGCAGACATCTGCATATTGGGTGGTTGGTATGGATTAACCGCGTTAATGCTCAGGCAGCATTTACCAGAAGAAATAGAAATCGATAATGTTGATTGCGATATTTGGTGTTCAAGGATTGCTCGCAGATTAAATGATGGTGCAAAGAATATAAGATACGCAACAGATAATGCCGAAGATTGGTTCTTTGATAAGCCACGTAAATATCAATTAATTATTAATACGAGTTGCGAACATATGGAGCGAGATGATTTAAATCTTATGATTGGTTTAAAAAAGAAAGAAGCCATTATATGTTTGCAAGGTAATAATTATCATGAGATTCAAAGCCACATTAATACACACAATAGTTTAGAAGAGTTTGTAGAATCTTTTAAATTAAATGAAATCTTATTTAAAGATACTTTACCTTCTCCTTGCGGAAAGTACGACAGATATATGGTGATCGGTAAATGAAGCAAGTAATATTTACAGTATATGATGATATTAAAAAGGAGATTGCTGGTCTTACTCGCATGGAATCTGATGTTGTATTTAATATGGATAAAGCTAATACTTTATTAGTGGCTGAATACTTTGATAGGTTAGTTCAAAACAAAAAAGAATATGCAGAAAAAATTGGTGCTGAATTTAAATTCTTTCATAATACAATGGAAACATCTGAGTTAAAGAATGAAAATGATTTTACTAATGTAAATCTATATAAGCATTATTTGTTTGCTCAACTTGCAGAAGAATATGACGAGGTAATGTATGTTGATATGGATGTCGTATTTAATACTGATCTAAATGTTTTTAAAGAACATGATTTAAGTAAAGGCATTCACGTTAAGGACCAAGACGACGAAATTATATGGAAAAATAAGAATGAAATTGCTTTAGTACGTATTGGTAAAAGATCTCCTACATTAAAATATTTTATTACAAAAGAATTATTAGATGGTAAAGATAACCATGTAATGAACACAGGTATTATGCTTGGAAGATCAGAACATATTCTACAAATAAATTATCTCGAAAGATTAAAAGAAGCAAACGATATTATTGATGAACTCAAAGATCTTCCTGCGTTATTAAACCCGCACTACTATCCAAATAATGAATCAATCTTTTCGTATATTTTAGAAAAGTTTAATATTCCTTATGTACTCCTAGAAGAAGAGTGGCATAAAATATACAGTGATAAACCAGAAGAAGGTTTAACAGGTCATTGCATACATTTTATTAACAAACAATTTGGAAGATATTTTACAGAAAAAACTAAATGCATATATTCGTTACATATCGATATACCTGAAGAACTATTAGATAATCCTAAAAGCTTTAAGGATAATCCTTTAACTAAATCAGAGATGGCTAAAATAGGATTTAATCAATATAAAGATCGTCTCGTTGATAACCATGAATCTTATGCAGAAGCTGTAGGTGCACAATATATTCATTTCCAATATGATAGTGATTATGAAGAGTTTAGAAAAAGGTTTACAAACCTAAGTGAATATGATATAGTAAACTTATATAAGATATGGCTATTAGATAAACTTACAAAAGAATATGATTTGGTAATGTATGTTGATTTAGATGTTTACTTTAAAGATAAAGCAAGCATATTCGATACAGTTCCTGCCGACCATTCTATATGTTGTTTATATGATACATCAGAAGAATTAAGTATCACACCTACTAATACATATTTTAGTAAGTTTAAAAAGGACTTCCGCAATCCAGAAGCTAAATACTGGAATGCTCATGCTATGTTAGTAGAAGAAGATTTAGAGCCAGATAATTATGTTTTTAATACTGGCATTATTATTACGAGTAAAAAATGTATGGAACAATTAGATTACTTTTCAGACATCGATGAGGTGCTTGAGAATATGAAAGAATTAAAAGAGGATGAGTTCTCGATGTATCCTGAGAAAGTTCGTGGATCTTTTGGATATGATAACGAAACTATAATGGCTTATAAAGTAAATAAGAATAAAGTAGCCGTTACTCAGTTACCGGTTTGGTGGCATTGGAGACATTATTACAAATCAAAAGAAGCAATGATACCAGGAACATTTCAATTTAAAGATGATTTATATAGACTCAATAAAAAGTGTGATGAATGGGATGTGTCTATCATTCATTTTATATCTAAAAACTTTGGATTAGTATTCGATGCTTAATGTAATAAATAACTTATACGATTATAACATGAATGATTATTATGTTAAATGTCGTGCATATGGCTATCAAAATAATTGGTCTGAAGAACGATATAATTTTGATAGAGTCAAAGAATACGATGGAAATTTCTGGGGATTAGAAAGTAAGGGATCGTTAATAGCCACCGCAGGGTGTCTAAGGTTTCCAGAAGTCAGTGCTAACGCATTTAGAATACAGTACCGTGGTTGTGAGATACCCAATACCGATATTAAAAAAGGTTTGTCGCGGTCTCATTTTAATTCGAGCACATTCCGAGAATTAATTCCCTATCAATTAGAATGGATTGCCAAGTACAAATCAGATGAAATATATCTAACAACGAATTTAGATAATAAGAATCATAGAGCTATGACTCTCATAGCAAAACAAGGATTCTTATCTTTACATTCAACTGAAGAATTATTTGGTGTCGAACAAGCAATTTGGAGATTTAACATTGACAAGTATATTACAGAACGTAAGAAACTTGGTATCTACACTCGTCAACGGCCGCCACTTATCTGAAGCAAAAGAAGCGGCTGACGGTAAAGGTGGATACCTTTGGCACTGGTGGCTCGCAATACAAGAAGCAGGATTTTTGTTTTTTGTGTGTCTCGGAAGTATAGTACATGCATTTATTCCTTGGGTACTAGATTTTAAATTATTGGAATGGAGAATTAAAAGATTAAAAATGTTAAAGGAAAAACTACCAAACGATCCTCAATTAAAAAAGGTACACTTTGATGAATAGTTATTTTAATGGCGAGTACATGCCACTCGATCAAGTAAGAATATCTCCATTAGATTTTGGCTTTATTCACTGTCATGCAACATATGATGTTATGAGAGGACTCGTACATTTTGATAAACATTATAAAAGGTTTGTAGCTAACTGCGAGTACTATGGATTTACTCCTCCTGAAAAAGATAAGTTAATGAAAATTATCGTAGATCTAATTCAAGGTGATATGTTTATTTGGTTAATCATGTGGAAAGGTACACCACCATCTGGTTCACCTCGTGACATGACAGGACCCGATAACTTCTTAGTTTATACTAAACCATATTATCCTATTGCGTCAAAGCCAATTAAATTAAAAATGTATAATGAATTACCTCGGTCTCCTGGCTATCAAGAACATAAGAACTTTTCATGGATAGAACTTACACAAGCACAAAGACATGCTGATGAACATGGATTTGATACAGCATTAGTGCGTAGTGTAGAAGGATATGTTAACGAAGGTCCTGGATTTGGTGTTTGTTTTGTAGAAAATGGAATAGTGTACACACCAAAAACCGATGTTTTAAATTCAGTTACAATACAAGTAGTAGAAGAAATATGTGCAAAGCTGTTTATTCCATTTGTACGAGCTGATTTTACTAAAATACATTTTGAAGAATGCTTTATATGTAGTACATCTGGAGGTGTAACTCCTGTTGACAGTGTAAACGAAATATGTTATAATCATACTAGTATAACCCAAAGGATAAAACAAGCATATGATGACTTATATTGATATGGACGGAGTCATTGCTGACTTCCGTAGTTGGATGCAGCAATACATTCCACACATTGAAGAAAAACATTGGAGAGATGAAAAACACAGAGGTACAAAGAACGATCCTTGGGCAATCATGGATGAAAATGTAGAAGAGATCTATAAAGACTTTGGCACATTAGATTTGTTGCCATTCTTTCAGGATATGTATGGACAAATGTCTGATGTAAAGTTTCTAACCGCTATACCAAAAAGATGGCATGGTACTGAGCGTTGGGACATTGCAAAATGGAATAAAATTGATTGGCTTGAAAAACATTTTGAAGCTTTTTGTTATGATGATGTTATCTTTGCTATAGGATCTGGTGATAAATGGAATTATGCTAAACCTGGTGATGTCTTATTTGACGATCTAGAAGGCAATATTAAAAAATGGCGTAGGGCTGGAGGTATAGGTATTCATGTCGAAGGTAAGTAATAGCGAGCCAAAATTAGATTTTAGTGATGTATTAATTCAACCAAAAATATCTCCTTGGAAGTTAACAAGAGGAGATATTGATTTAGAAGTTGATTACGGTTTCTTTAAAGGAGTGCCGATTGTAATTACTGAAATGGTATCTACTGGCACGTATAAAATGGCTAAAGCTTTGAGAGGTACTGACTGCGTTGTGTTCATCCATAAAGAACATACTGTAGAAGAGCATTTAAAAAATCTATTTGAATTAGAAGATCTAAGTAAAATTGGATTGAGCACTGGTTGTGGTGAAGGTGATATTGAAAAGCTATTTAAAGTATTACCTCATGTTCCAGACTTAGGGTTTGTTAATATTCATATAGCAAATACGTATGCTAACGTAGATGGTTTATGTGATTTAATTAAAAGATTAAAAAATGATTTTCCAGAAGTAGCAGTCTCTGCAGGTGTTGTTGCTACTCCAGATATTACTAAAATATTGTGTGAAGCTGGTGCTGATATTATTCGTGTTGGTGTAGGCTCAGGCAGTGCATGTAAAACAAGATCAGAAGTAGGTATTGGAGTACCACAGCTTTCAGCATTATTAGAATGCTCTGAGGTTGCAAAAGAGTATGGACGTAAAGTACTTTCGTGCGGTGGTGTAACAAACGCCGGTGATGTTGCAAAAGCTATGGGTGCAGGTGCTGATTTTGTTATCCTTGGTGGAATGGTATCTAAATCTAAAGAATGTGATAATATTGTAGAAATAGATGGTAAAGAATACGTAAACTTTTATGGATTAGGATCTGCAAAACAATATAGCAAACATGGAATTAGTCAAAAAGAATATAGACCAGACGAAGGACGCAATCTATTAATACCCGTACAAGGTTCTGTTCATGATGTTTTAAATCAAGTAAAAGGTGGTCTACGATCTACGTGTTCATATGTTGGAGTAAAAAAATTACAACATCTATACGACGCAGTTACATTTATAAAAGTAAATCACCAAATCAATACAACGTTGGCAAAATATGAAGATAGCTCAGCTTAGTCTCCCACGTTCCAGAAGCGAATGTTTATTTAATACTTTAGCTCCCATAGCAGAACGTTGTGGGATGGAAATCTATTATCCTGAAAAAGGTAATTACTATTATATAGATAATGATGCAATACATCCAAATATGTTTTGTAAAATCGATACAAGAACACCATTAGATCGTTTTAAAAGAATAGTAGAAGAATTTGAAGAACATACTTGGTGGGTAAGTACACGAGATTTTGAAGACTTTTGTTTAAGTTTTTCTTATGCGATGCAATCTGGTCAGTTCCATGATTTGGGTTATAGAGAATACGAATCATTTGAAATAACTTATGAACATTATAGATATGCACTAGACGTATATAATAAGTTTCACGAAATGGCTGAGCTGCTTTCTGATCCAACATGGATGTATTATGACAAAATTTCAAGTGCAGGTAATACTCAACACCATGAAAAAGATTATAAAAAGCTTTGTACAAATTATGATCAGTTTAGAGATTGGCAGCGTGTAGATTATATTATGGGTTTAAAGTGGACTCGTAAATGGAATTGTTATTCTTCGTTTGATGAAAAAGATTTGCAAGAGCATGAATTATTTTCTGATATAGCAGAAGGCAAATCCCAAATGTGGTACAATGTTTATAAGCCAGGTGATAGTCAAGATTGGCATTCACATGACGGTGTAAAATCATGTGGTACTCGCTTCTTACAGCTTCCTACAAACTCTGGTAAGATGTGTTTTAAAGGTTGGAATCAAAAGAACATACCACATACTCAAATAGAGTTTGGTCCTGAAGATAAACATAGAGTAACTGAAAATCGTTCAGAAGATTATAGAATCACAGTATCCTGGAATGTCAAGTGAGCCAGTTTGTAATATTTACGGATGTGTATGCCGTAGGTCATGCTCGCTCTGCAGGCGCACATCGTATTGCTACGGTATTACGTAAAAGAAATGTAAGTGTACAGATAATCGATTTAGCTGCTCGCATGTCAGAAGCAGAACTAAGTCTTGTAATGGAAAAATACATAGACGAAAACACTAAGTTTGTTGGTATATCAAATACATTTTTAAATACAAGATTTGAACATTCGTTGTTTCCGAATAATTATTCTTTAGAATTAATAAAAGAGTTTAAAGATGAATATGGATTTAAAGTAATCCTTGGTGGAAATCGTAATAGCACAAACAGTATTATTAAAAATGATTACTTAAATTGTATTGATTTAATTGTAACAGGGTTTGCTGATAAAGCCATTCTCGATATATACGATTTCTTTGATCATTTAAAAGTAGAAGAAACCGGCACACATAAAATACTTCATGCAGACAAAGATCCTTACACGTTTAATGACTTTGATAAAGCTCAGATTGTATGGGAAGATAATGATCACGTATTTCCTGGCGAAGCATTACCAATTGAGATAGCTCGTGGTTGTGTATTTAGATGTAGTTATTGTTTCTTTCCTTTAAATGGTAAAGGTAAACATAGCCGCTATTTAAAAGGCGCAAACGTAATCAGAGAAGAGCTGATGCGAAACTTTAATGAATACGGTATTACTACATACGATATTATGGATGACTTACTCAATGATAGTGTTGAGAAGGTTGAAATGATTCATAAGCTCTTTACATCCTTACCATTTAAAATACGTTGGACTGCATATGCAAGACCTGATTTAATTATTGCCCACCCTCATACTTTAAAATTAATGGAAGAAGCAGGTTGTGTTGCTTTACGTTTTGGTATTGAAACGTTTAATCCTGAGAGTGCTAAAAGTATTGGTAAAGGAATGCATCCTGATAAGATTAAAGAAGGCTTACAATGGATGATGGATAATTCTAATATACAATTAGGTGCTTCTTTTATTGCTGGACTTCCTTTTGAAACAAAAGAATCATTAAAAGAAATGTGTGATTGGTTACGAGATCCAAAATCTCCTTTACACCAAAAACAATTACTCGTGTTAAGTATTCCACGAACAGAAGGAATGAATGATAAGAGTAAACTAATGGTAGATCCTGATAAGTATGGATATATTGATTTAGATCCGAATGATAAACATTCTATGCAATGGGATAATGGAAACTTTGATATTAATTATGCACGAGAAGTTTATAACGATATATGGCAGGATCTTAAACATCAATCAGTATACATTAGCCACGACGCATTTAGATTATACAATATAGGATATGATTTTGATTATGTAATGAATACTAAAATGAATGGCTTATTAGATAACTACGATGAAAAGTTTAAAGCATTTAAAGATAAGTATGTTAAAAGCTTATTATATAAATAATATTTTAATCGAGGAATTCTTATGGACAATAGCTTTATTGAAGAATCTATTAATAGATCGCAGCATTGTCAAAGGAACTGGGATCTTTCAAGAACAATTCCGCAAGAAGATCTCGATACTCTAAAAGAAGCAGTCACAAAGTGTGCGTCAAAACAAAACAGAGTATTTTATAGAGTTCATTTTATTACAGACAGAAATGTAATAGAACAAATCTATAACTGTACTGACGGGTTTATGATTAACTTTGAGACACGAGAAACAAAAAAGAATCCGCAAACACTTGCTAATTTATTAGTTGTGTTTTCAGAAGATAGAGATGTAAACGAAGAATTAAGAACTACTGAAGAAATAGATGCGCAGGCACAATTAGAAGAAAAGAGATTAAGAGACTCGTGGATTGCTTATGGTATTGCAGGAGGTTATTTAACTTTAACTGCAAACCTTCTTGGATATTCCACTGGGTTTTGCCAGTGTTTTAATTCAACAGAAGTAAGTGAAATAGTTGGAACAAATGTTCTTTTATTGGTAGGTGTTGGTTATCCTGGAGACTTAAATATAAGAACAGATCATATGGACAACGAGTTTACTTTCAGATCATTTAGTAAAGATATAAAAATAGATTATATCTAAAGGAGAAAATTATGGCATTAAATTATTTGTCAGACGTAGAATTTGCAGATCAAAATACAGCTTATATGAATGACTTAGAGTCTGATTATGTTGATGTTTTTGCTGACCAAAAGGTTTTTGCAGAAGGACCAGCTTTAAACAATATGCTTGATCTTCTTACAATTCCAGAAGGTAAGATTGTTGAAGTAGGAGTTTGGAAAAGATATTTGTTTTCTCAGCTTGTAACGAGATTTGGTGATAGAGCAAAAGGATATGATATACATCAATATACTGATGCAGACGACGCTATTGTTATTGGCGACTTCCGTACAATTCATTCTGATCATGCAGAAGATGTAGCAGTCTTTATTAATGGTATGGGTGGATGGGATACTAATACATCATCTAAACAAGCAGGATTAGATTATGCAAACTCTAATTTAGTTTCTGGTGGATATTATATTGATTCAAAATACCTATGGGGTATTCAAGCACCTGATATGTCGTCTTATACTAATTTAACTCAAATACATTCTGACAATCTAGATTGGGTGATATATCAAAAGGCATGATACCACTTAATATTATAAAACTTTGTCATGATGAATACAACCGCCTCACTAAAGACGATACAGTGATGGCTAAAGCACATCCTTCTGAAGAAATAGTAGAGCTATTACTTCCTTACATAGAAGAACATTCTGGTAAAAAATTAATCCACCGTGGTGGAAATTATTATAAACATTCTTTTCCATATTTACCTCATACAGATTACGAAGAAGTTAATGATAATATTATTAATGCAGTCATACCAATATGGAGTGATTGTGAAGCGCATCTAATTGTATTTGATCAAGCATACAAAGGTAAATATCCAGTTACTTGGATGATGCACCACCCAGTTTTTAATTTAAATAACCATGTAGCTTTACTTGGTTCTCCACACAAATATAACGTAGACGGACTAACCGACGAACCGATTGATCCTGTACTATATGAATATATAGATTTATATCCAAAAGAAACATTACACGGATTAACGGGATCTGTTCATGAATTTAAGGGTGGTGATTGTATTGTATTTGATAATAGACGCATTCATTGCACTTCAAATTTTAATGGATCTAAACTCGGATTGTCATTAAGGTTTAAGGAAGCAAAGTGAATTTAAATGCTCTTATTTTAAAAGGTGCTACAATATCTAGCTCTGGTACAACTGGCCCACCTAAATATGTTTACAGAAGCCCAAAAAATATACGTATGTGTGCTGATGTGTCTATAAAACGTCAAAACATAAACATATCCAGCTCAATATATACTGTTACTCGTATGACTCACGCTGGTGGATTATTACTACAAACAATTCCTGCAGTAATTGCAAAAGCTAAATACGAAATTGATACGTTTAATGTGTGGACATTCTTAGATAAATTTCAACCTCACACTCATACTTTTCTTGCACCTAAAATGGTAGAAGCATTAATTAAAACAAAATCATTTCAAACTGCAGATTTATCTGGTAAGTTTATTGCATTAGGATCTGATCGTATTCCAGCACATCACGTAAATGAATTAACTTCTCGTGGTGCTACAGTATTAAGCAACTGGGGTATGTCAGAGATTGGACCATGCTCAATAAATAAACTATATAATCCAGGTGACATTGAAACTCGCGATAACGTATTAGGAGATCACTGTTATACGCATGTGCAAATTCTAGATGGTGAGTTATGTGTGAAAAGTGAAACATGTGTATACGATGATTGGTTCCATACAGGCGATCTCGTTACTGAAGAGAAAGGAACATTTTATTATGAAGGTCGCATTAACAGGCCATAGCGGAGCAATCGGTTCTGAAATTGTAAAGCTATTAGGTGAAGAAAACGTTATAGGTTTTTCTCGTTCAAACGGTTACGATATTAGAAAATCACCTGATGAGATTATTCTTGCATCATTTGATTGTGATGTTTTTATTAATCTTGCAAACGACGGTTTTGCATCAACAGAATTATTAATAGAATTATATAACGACTGGCGAGATGAGCCAAAGCAAATCATTAATGTAGGATCTGCCATCGCTGACTATTATGATATGAGAATAGAACTCGCTCAATATGCAGCAGAAAAAGCAGCACTAAAACATACAGCAAAAATATTTAATCATGACAATAGCCTTTGTCTTTGTCGATACGTATCATTTGGATATATTGATACTCCAAAAATGAGAGCCAAATATCCAGAAGCTCATGATCTAATGACTACAGAGGAGGCAGCGAAAATCATATGCTCCCTTATTACAAACATATAGATTACAAATACGACCGAGCTTTAACTCAAAAGATAGGTCAGTATTGTGTAGATAACTTTGATAAATTTATGATGAGCTCGAGCCGTCAAACAAATAAGTATGGTAGATACGATTACAATTATTTCTTACCACGAGATCATATGTGTACAGATTTAATGAATGAACTTGGCTCGCGATTTAAAATACCACTTACGCATGAAATTCTAGGACAAGATGCTTTTACAGATGGTAAAATACATATTGATCGTGTAGTACCTGATGTACCACCAAGAATTGCTTTAATATTCTTTCCAATATATCCATTCGACTTAATGAATGTTGACTCAACAAATTTCTATACACTTGCCGAAGGTTCTTATCAAGAATATGACGAAGCTGTATTTAAGAAAGAATGTGCAGTAGATTGGAGCTTAGGCAAACCTGCAATATTAAATTTACAAGAATATCACGCAGCAATGAACCTACGTGGCGATAAACGATTTGCTGCTCAATTTACTACAGAATTAACCTTTGAAGAATTAACAGAATTGGATGAAGCCGGTGAGTTGTACACAAATTAAAAAAGAACCATATCTATTTGAAGATGGTAAGCTATTAGACATATATGAATCGCTTGACGTAGATCAAAAACAAATATGCTTTACAGACAGAGCAGGCTATCCTTCTATAGAAGATGGCACAGGATCTTTATTCGATTATCATCCTTCGAATGAAATGGATTGGTCTAAGCTCAATCCCATGTTTAAAAACACGTATTTAGAAGAAGTATATTCAACAATATCAGAAGAATACTGGATTGGAAGATCTCGGTTTATGGTGATGGATGGCAGCAATAGAGCTTTAAGTTATCATTATGACGATGGTCTAAGGCTTCACATACCACTTCAAACAAACCCTCATGCTTGGTTTATTAATGCAAAAGAAGAGCTCGTAAGAATGGATGAGCTCGGCAGACTATACAGTTTGGACGCAAAACAGTACCATTCTGCTCTAAATCTCGATAGAAATAGCGATAAAAGGATACATATTGTGTTCTCAGTTGAAAAAAAATTCAATTAATTTAAAAAAACAGTTGACATTCATTTCCAGGCTGTGTATATTAATTATACAAATAGAAAGGATACAAAATGACACTCTTCACTCAAACAATCGCCAACCAAATCCCTACAGGTCTAGATCGTTACGATCAAATCTTCGCTGCTAAGAAGCTTATCCTTGCATCAGAATCACCTATTCTCGCTACATGCAGAGAAACTCTAGAAGAAATCGAAGAAATCATCTTCCAGAGAGAAATTAA
>JAAHTG010000446.1_pt1 | contig 37009 bp, 36 predicted proteins | sample 6116081 | NCBI WGS metagenome assembly JAAHTG01 (sample SAMN13939989, study PRJNA603662) | sponge metagenome | isolation source: marine sponge | host: Mycale hentscheli | place: New Zealand | collected 2005 | reverse complement strand
TATCAGAACGCATTGATTCTTGAAACATTTGTCTGCTAACATTCTTTTTAGCGTCATCCGCTATAGGATCATATAAAGCTTTGGTTCTATTAGTAACAACCCTGTCTACAACAGGCTTTATTTCTTGTAACACTTTATTTTCTAATCTTGTTTGCTTAGCACCTTTAACAAACTCTTTATTAAATTTTTTAGCTATAGTCTCACCTTCAGAGGCTAGTGTTTTTATTTCTGCAACATCAGACCTAAGTTGAGTGTCTTGCTCAGGTGTTAATTGCTTACTAAAAGTTTTCTTACTTCCTTCATCACTGACTTCTTGAGCTTTTTGCTCTTCTGTTTTTTCTCTTGCTTTTACTTCTCCCTTTGCAACCTTCAAGGCTAATCCTGATAATTCACCTTTATCGAAAGATCTAGCAAAACTGTTAATCAAAGCAAACACGTCAGCACCTGTTTTTATAGAGGTAATTTCTTGGCCTTTATCTTTAGGGGCAATTTTATTCCATTTATTTAAAAGCTTACCTTGGAATGTCATATCTTTAGACAATTCAACTTGAGAAACGTACTCAAGCATAGCCGCTAGTTTTTCCTCAGCTCTTACGATATCGCTCGTACCATCTCGATCCGCTATTTTATTAACCGCGTCAAACTTAGCTTTAGCTCCTTTAAATCTTTTTCCTACATAAGCCTCCATATCTGCAACAATACCCAAAATATCACCGCCTCCGTCCATTAAAGCTTTTAAAACTGTAGCATGCCCTGTCTCATGTAAAACCGTAGCGCCCATTTCGTTCTCTATAAGATTTTCATCTAAACTTAAAGTAATAGGTAGACCAAATTCAGCTCCAAAATATTGACCATTAATATCAGTAGCTTTAGTTTTACTGTCTACTTCTTCCTGTAGTTCTTTAAGAGTTACTTTTAATCCAGATTTTTGTTCTGGTGTAATTTTACCATCAGACGCAGCCGTGTCGATAATCAAGTTAGCTTGCTTTATAGCTTCTTCTGGATTTTCTGCATTAACAATTTCAAAATTTAATCCTTCTTCTGCCGCTAATTGAATTTGTATTTTCTTTTGGTTTTCTTTAGCTTTAGAGTTTTGAGAAGCTGCTAGTATTCTATTTTTATTTTTAAGAGCATTGTCAATTACAGCTATTTTACTTGCAATTAAACCCTTCTTTTGTTGTTCAGTTAATTTTACATTATTATTTATCGCATCTACCGCAATTTTAAACGCTTGAATTTTTGTATCCAAATCCAACAACTGCCTTTTATCATTTTCACTAAGCTCTTCAACTCTAGCAGCGGCTGTGCCTATACCTAATATATTTTCTTCAACCAGTCCATCTAATTGAAGCTGCAAAGCAGATATAGCCTCTTGAGAAGACGCTTGGTCAGCAATTCCTGTATTATTTTGAATTTTACTAATCGCTTTTCTAATTTCTAGTATTTCTTTTCCTCTTTTAGTATACGCGTCTGCTTCAGATTCAGTTCTAAATGTATTAGCAATACCTCCAACCAAAGCAGGAGCGTTAAAGCCTAAACCAGACATAAGAGACCCCGTTACAAAAGCCTCGCTTAAACCGTCTGACCAGTTAATATCTTCTTTCTCTAATATAAGTATATCTGTGAGGTTGTTCATGAATTGAGCGCTGAATTCGGCTCCACCTTCTTTTGCCATGTTTACTCCCCAGCTTTTAAAAGTATTTTGTAGTGCTTTACTTTTGCTTATTACCTCAGCGGAATACTCTCCTGAAATGTTAAATGCTTTACCAAAATTCTTTTTTCCAAATCCTAAGTAGTTTAAAGCACCTTTTGCTTGTTTTAAAGAAACTGTTTCAGTAAAATACTCTGCTGCTCCAAATAAAATACCTGATGCATAGAACTGTGCTGGAGATATTTTCCTTGTTGGATCGTTCGCTACCTCCATGTCCATCTCGTTAAACTTGTTTCCTCCTGCGGCTGCAGATACGGCTACCAACCCAGCTGGACCTAACCCTACGGTCGTAACAGTATTTACGGCTTGCTCTGAAAAAAGATCTAACATGAATTCCCCAAAGTCTTCAATTCCTTTTATTTCACCTAATTCCTGTTTTGCTTTAGTGCTTTGGTCTATTTTATCTGTAAGAGTATATAAATTAGATACAGTCTCTTCGAATTTTTCACTACCAAATACTCTATCATAAGCATCTACTGCTGGAATGTTTCTTAAATAAACCGGCAATCTACCTTCTTCATCTCTAATATCTACTCCTGTGGTTCTTTTTACTATTTGACTAATAGAAAGCTCTTTTGCAACACTTCCTAAACCTGCCATCATTCTAGAGCCAGCCGAGACCATTCTATTGTTTACAACATCTAGGTTGTTATAAGTTCTTCTAGTAATATCAGCCAGTCCAGCAGCGGTTTCAGCGCTACCTTCAAACTCTGCTAATTTATCAAATTCACCAGCGTATAATTCATAAGCTAATTTTTGATTCTGTATCAAAACTTTTCCTCTAGCTACGTCTTCTGTAGTTATACTTCCAGGAGTATCTGCTTGCTTTTTTTGTAAAGCATCTAACTCTACTTTTCCTGCATTTAATAGTGTTTCGTAATTTGAAATACTAGTTATAGTTTTTTTGTAATTTTCTGATGCTTTTTTTCGATCAGCTTCAAAACTTTCAGTTAATATACCTCTACCGGCGATATATTTTATATCCTCTTTAGTAGGCGCAAGGTTTGTACCAGGAAGCCTGTTGGCTAATTTTTTAATTCTAGCAAAAGAAAACGGATTTGTTCCATAAACAGTTTCCTCATAGTCTTCTAGTATAGCTTCTTTTTTGTCGTCAAAAAGACTTTTTTCTCTACTTTTTACATATAATTTTTTTGCTCGCTCTCTCCACTCCTCTTCAGGAATATTATATATATCTACTTTAGTTTCAGTAGCAATTTCTTTTTTAGCTTCTTTAATAAATTCATCGTAAACGTAAGTCTCTTTCATAGTACCGCCCGGCCCAGTACCTTCGTATACTTTGACAGGAGGTCTATTAGAATCAACCTCTATAGCTTCCATTTCTGCAGCGGTTAAGCTTATTTCTTTTAGCTTAGTTCTTGCGGCTAATATGTCATCATCAAAAGAAGCTGCTCTCTCAAATTCGTCTTGAGTTACTACTTTATCATTTACTACAAATGGATCATCTGGCTGTGAATCCAAAGAAGTATCTACCGAAGGCGAACCCGTATCTTTTGGTTCCACATACCCCGCTTGCGATGCTGTCATTGGTTGTTGTACTGCATCCGCATCCGCTACAGCACTTGTTGGAAAATCCGGTGTAGTATCATCAGATTTTAATGTAAACCCTGCAGCTGCAGCATACTCTTCGATACTCATCTCTGCTTCCGTTGCATATTGTTGCATTTCTTCTACACTAACTTCAGCACCGTTTGTTGAATTTATATACATATTTTATTTTATTTTATACCTAAACTTGAATTTATTCCTATCCTATTTATTCTAGGATTACCTGATTTATCTAACAAAATTTCCCCGTCACTTCCTATTAAATAATAGTTAACTCTTTGTTCTGGAAAATTAACATCTCTTTGACCATCGCTCTTTTCTTTTGCGGGTAAAACGTATTGATAATTTTTAGTGCCTTTTTCTCCTTTAGCTTTCCATACCTCACCTTTAGAAGTTTTAATATCAAAACCTTGTTTAATAGCTTCTTGAAAAGCTTTTGGCTCGGTAACTGTTTTAGTTTTAGCTTTTATTTTTGCAACAATTTTTTCATCTTTTCCTAGACCCATTTCATCTGCTAACATTTCAGCATATAGTTGCTTAGTTTGCTCAAGCTGTGGATCTATTACTTTACCTTCTTTATTTGTATCCCATTGAGCTTTGTCAGGATCTATTATATCTCTTGCATTTTCATCTTTAATATAGCCTCTCATTTTATTATTACGCAATCTGATACTTGAATTAGCACCTAAACCTTCTATATAGCCATCAGATAAAGCTCTAATTTCTTTTATTAACGCTTCTCTGTTAGGAAATTGAGACTTAGTGGTTGTTTGTGTATCTTTATCAAAATTTGATTGTATTTTTTGATCTTTAAAGTAATCATCATTTCTTTGCTTAATAGCAGCTCTAATACTTTGCATGTTCTTTGTTGGATTAGGCACTATAAAATCAGCCATATTACCTCTATTAGCATTTGTACCTACCACCTCGCCACTCTCATTATAAGATGTAACCTTGGTAATAAAATTTCCTGAGGAATCGGTATCAAATGAACCAATAGAGCTACCAGGAGTTGCGCCCATTTTACCTTGAATAGCTAATCTTTTTAGAATAGCAGGATCTACAAACATACCAAAACCTCCGTATTGACCAGGTCCCGCTTCAAAACCCGCTTGAAATGTGTCCATATCGGCTTGATCCTCAACAGCTTGATTTCTAATTTGAGTTCCCATGTTAGCTAATGAAGACATTCTTAAAGCGTCTTCACTTGAAAAACCCAAAGGGTCTTTAAGAGACTTAGTGTATAATTCACCATACTCGTCTAAGCCTTGCCTAATAGAAGTAGTCCAGTCAGTTCCACTGTTTTCAATATTTGCAGCATTAGCGCTGTTAGCTACCCTTGCTTGAGCTTGAATAGTTTTTCTTTGGAAAGCAATATTTTCTTCTTGATTTTCCCTTAATTTTTTTTGTTGCTCTTTTATAACACTGACTGCTGTGCCAGTAATAGACTTCATCATATCTCTAACATGCTGTCCTGATTGTGTGTCTACTACTTGTTTTGGATTTCTATAACTCATGTTTTAATTTTTTATTTTTTATTGAGATCCATAATAAGCACCCGCAACAGATGTTAATCCGCTAATTGCGCCCGTGATAGCACCTGTTCTGTCTGAAGATGCTTGAGCTTGTCTTGCTTGTGCTCCTGATAATTGAGCAGATACTCTATCTAATTTAGCGTCTTCTCTATTTTCTTGTGTTTGAAAAGCAAATTGCCTTCCTTGCATCTCCATTCCTTGAACTCTTCCACCTTCAGAAATCTGCAAGCCTTGAACTCTCTGTCCTTCTTGCATTCTTTGTTGTTGTAACTGTTGTTCTCCTTGAGCCCTAAGTTTTTCGTTTTGGGCTTCTTGTTGTTCTATACTAGCGGATACTCCTTTTTTACTTTGCAGCGCTGCTTGAGCTAAAGCAGTTGCTCCCCCAGCTCCAGAACCAGTAGCTCTTATGGTATCCAAAGTATTAGCTAATGATATATCAGCTTGCTCTATTTGCATTTCAGCAGCTTGAGTGGCTACGCTTAAATTAGCCATAGGGTTTGATAATTGACTACTTAAATCTTGAGCTAAGCCGCTTAAATTTGTAACACCATCCGCTGGGTTTATTATTGCTTGCCTGTTGTTTTCTAAATAATTTAACTTTCTAGTAAGTTGAGCTTTTTCTCTTCTAGCTGCTCTTTCCCTTTTTTTAGCTGCCCCAGCTCCGAAAATACCACCTATAACGTTAGCGGCTGCTCCTGCAATAGCTATTCCTATTGGGATCGGCATTGCTTGCTGGACATTACCTTGCCCAAATAAAAATATTTCTAAAAATTCTATCATGTTATTTTGTTTTATCTTCCGTATGTTGCACCTACTGCAAATAATTCTTTTAATCCACCAGGATCAGTTGTTGCGTCTGTTTTCATGGTTACTGTAGTATAATAAGCTTTAATACCTGTGCTGCTAGTTCCCATTATTACTTGACCGGCTATAGGTGTAGGTGAATTGTTCTTAATCGCTGCTACGTAATTGTTTTGCTTTCTATCAAAGCCAGCTCTATATTTTATGTTATTTTGAACGTATAAGCCTTCATCGTAACTCCATATCCTTGAAGCTGTATCTATGTTATTACTCCAAATTCCGCTTAACTCATCAGCTCCAGTATCGTCAGAAATTAAAGAAGTAATTTCCCATCCATTACTTCCTTCGTAACTTATAGTTTTAAATGTTTTAACTTTTGTTGGATCTGGATTTATGATTAGCTTGACAGACGAAGCATTATCAACTCCATAAAAATTACCTCTATCAACATTACCTGAATAATGCTTCCACACTGTTTTGCCGTTTGTTGTAAAGAAGTTACCTTGAGAGCTAAATCCAAAGCTAGGTTTATAGTCATAAAAACTAACCCACCCATTTGTCGCTTCCTCAAAACTTAAAGTATTGTAGGTATTGTCAGACTGCTGCAAAGATATTACATAGTTTTTATTATGTATATCGTAAGCCCCTATTATTTTACCGCTACTATTTACATCAGCTAATTTATCTCTAAAAAAATCAACCATACCATAACTCGATATTTCAGTTATACCATCTCTTGATAACCTTAAAATTGCGTTTCTATTGCGATCAGTAAAGTATTTTTGATAACCGTAAACAGCAAAAGATTCTGGATTTGTAGATATACCGTACTCTCCGGCATATGAAACTATTTGGCCTATAACTAAATTAGCTGTCGTTGTAATAGCACCTCCTTCGGCTGAGTATATAGCGTCTTTATCTATTAGAGCTCTATTAACTTTATCTTCTTGGAATATAATTAAATTAGTATCTTCAGCATATAGTTTTTGTATGCTTCCAGCTATAGGATCAACACTTCTAGTTATCTCCTCAGCAACACTAAATTGGTTTGATTGATTTACGCCGGTTCTAGAATTTAATATTCCTGAGTATATCAATGAATTTGATCTATGCTGTTGGCTATCATTTTCTTCAACTATATAAGCCTTTACACCTAGGTCAACAGAGGTGTTATTGTAACCTCCTCGTATTCTAGATTCTTCAATGTACCAATCCTCATGCACAACTGGTTGTGTAGGTGCAGTATATGTTACATTAGTTGTCCCGTCCCCTTTGGGTAGACCAGCTAATCTCTTCATATAAAATGAGTTAAAATATCCTACTTCTAATGTTATTGGCATACTTTATCTATTACTTATTTTTATCACTTATTACGCTGGTGAGTTCTGACAATCAGTGAAATTATCATCACCAAAGTTAAATATTAACTGAGTATAACCATTACCAGCTGTACCGCATGCAACTCCTGTTATTGACAAAGTTAATACCCTATATTCTCCAACTTGAGTAAATGTATGTTTAGTACCTGTTGTAGTGCTGTTTGTACCAACAGTTAAATTTTCATTGTATATAAACGTGTTAGTTGTTGCGTCTGTGGCTTGTTGCCAACCGCCACCTGAATCCGGTTTTACTTGAATAGTATACTTTGTAACAAAATCACCTGATATTGTTGATCCAGAGTTTGTAAATAATGGTTGTATATATAAAGTACCTTGTTTTAATTTACCAGTTGTTGGTGTAAAGAAGCCTGTGGTAGCCTTATTCGCAACATTGTAAGTTTCAGAAGCTGGTATAGGGTCATAGACTACTGTGGTTCCACTAGCAGTTACTGATACCCCTGTAGACGGTGTAACCGTAGCACTATCTGTAAATTGAACTTGCAAAGCATCGCCGCAATCAGTATGAGGTGATGCGCCTGACCAACCTAAACAAAGTGCTCTATTTACTCTTTGAGTTCCTGCTGTAAAAGTAACTCTACAAGCCCCGCTTAAACCAGCTCCATTAACATCAGTAGCTAACACAGCTACATCATAGCTTTGACTATCAACCAACGCATAAGATGATTTAACAGTTAAAACACCTGTAGATGAATTAATTTCAAATTGATTATTAACAATGCTGTAGTTAGAGGCATTTGGGTCTAATGACCAAACTATTTGATCTGTACTATTCCCTCCAGTTGGATTACTTCCGTTTACAGCGGTAAAAGAATATATTATTACACTACCGGTTGTTATTGTTGTTAGTTGTATTTCTGGATTACCAGCAATAACTGGCTGTACGTTTGATAGTGAAAAAGGGTTTAGTGTTATGTCATCAGTTTCTCCACTATATGTAACGTTAGCCGTCATAGTGTAAACACCTGTAGAAGGTGTCGATGCTACATTTGTATCATAGAAAAAGTATTGGTTTGCACCTGTTTTTATTTCCCAAGTAGTAGCTCCTCCTGAAGATTGCTCTAACGTAAATGTTCCTGGCGGAAGCGGAGTAGAACTGGTTTGGTCAATAACACTTATGCTATTAACTACTAGTCCAGTTGTAATATCTGTTCCACCTCCTGTTTGAAAGTTAAAAGGATTTCCAATAGTATCACCAGGACTTGCGCTTTCAGGAAAAGAAGCAGCTACAAAATCGCCACCAATAACACCCGCGTACTGACTATCTATCAAACCATTAATAACAGATAGTTCACCTGATAAAGATGTTTCCCAGTATATATCTAACAAAGAATACACCGGCTGAGTTTCAGCTACTGATAGAAACGGAGCCATGCTATACACAATATCCGACGGTGTCGGGGGGTTTTCATAATCATCTGCAGTAACAAAAGCGCCTATAGGGTTTCTTACTTGATCAGATTGATTACATTTTATTATAAAAGGATTAGTGTCTCCATTGTAAAAAGGAGCGTTTGCTGGAGTAGTCCCCCATGGTATTCTTCCTGTAGGCTCAGGTACTTCATTCACATCCTGTATTCCACTAGTAGGATCACCTGCAGTAAAGTAGTTATATGTTTGCAATATAGCAGATTCGCCATATTCTCCACTTACAGCGCCAGGCTTAAAAGGTATAGCTTGTATTTCCATATCTCTAACAGTAGCTATCTGTATAACTTCTTGTGATGAACTACCTGGATAATATTGAGCGTTCCAGGGTTTATCACTAGGAAAAGGATTTTTTGGCCCCGCAGCGTTATTATCTATAAGCTTATTATTTACTCTAATAGATAACATTTCGCTACTTGTATAATCTTTATCCGTAGGCCCTACTTCTGATAAATCTCTAGGTATTTTGTTTATATTGTCTCCTAGAGTAGTTGTAAAAAAACTTTTATTTTGTTCAGAACCACCTCCAATAACAGGATAACCATTCACAAAACCTGGTAAATATACATTATAATATTCTTGCTCCTGCTGCTTTACTACCACCTTATAAGAAAACCAACCTAAAGGATTAGTTATAGCGTTGTATAAGCCAGGAGTACCTGTAGTTAAGTTTTTTGTTGAGTTTATAGCTGAATCTAGCTGAACTTTTAGCGAATCGCCTAACCAATCGGTTAATGGACTAGATGAATCTTGATCAGAAGGTATGTTATAAGCATTAAAGACAGTTGAACCGGCTATATCAGAATCGCCATCATATGAAGAAAGTATAACATCTGATTGTCTACCGTACCTATCTGATAACACAAAACCTACTTGATATGTTCTGTTTTGTTTTAATTGATGGAAAGGATATTGGGTGTAATTATCAAAACTTTTAGATTTATCTCCAATTATAGCTCTAAACTGTATGGAACTAGGAGCAGTGTGTCTATCTCTGTAGTTACCATAAACGACTCTATTTCCAATAATCTCTTGAGCTAAAGCTCTAACAGGTACTTTGTCTGAAACTCTAGTTACTTGATTATTAGGTAGTGTTTTATATGGTTTTGTTGAAGAGTAAGTGTAGTCTAAAAAATATTTAGGGTTATTTCCATGCAATGGATCATTAAATGAAATACTGCTAAAAGTCTTATTATTTACAGGTATAGTTTCTAATACCTTAACAGCTAAAGCATCGGATTCTTTATAAAGAATATCCACATTAGTTATTTTCATTAAACTAAACATGTTTGATCCGCTATCTTTTTCCATTGGTATTTTTAACAATATGTTGTTTATATTGTTTTCAAACCAAGAGACTATTGTAGACTTGTAAGTGTCATTCATGTCTTCTTCTGGAGATAATAAACCTCCGCCAAACTGACTATACTGTTTAGGTATAAACATTATTTGACTCCAAGGAGCCATCAAAGAATATTCGTTATCTTCAAATTTAAACCTATAACTAAATCTTATGAATTTATCTTCTAAGAATTTTTCGTCGCCTCTCCAAGAAGAATCATAATCAGGGTTTGCGCTTATTAATATAGTGTCGTTAAGAGATAAAGTAGTTTCCTTACTAAGCTTTACTATTATTTGTTGAGTAATTGAAATAGGAGGTCCCGCTGTTGTAGAGTCAATAACATCAACTTCAACAACCGTTGTATTAGCTGGAACACCTGTACCAGTAACTAAATCACCTAATCGAGGTATGCCGTTTTCTCCGTCATATAAAAATTGATCACCAGTCGGGCCGCCGCTAAAAATAGGTATAGTGTACAGTCTATCAACCCCTGTTCCTGTTATAGTTTGAATACTTCCACTAGACTTATTAGACATATTAACGTCTTTAGCATTAGTCATTGTAGGTCTACTAAAATCTACAGAAGTTCCATCTGGCACCGTGATGCTCGAAGACAGCAACAAAGTAGAGGTTGCAGTTATACCTATAACCACCACAAGGTCACTTATGTTTTGTGCGTCTATTTTATTATTATCTGTTACAATGTCTCCGACCTTTATGTCCGTAATAGCAGCTGGTGTGATTACACTTGATCCACCTCCAGCGCCTGTTATAGTAGTAGTTACTCTTTCCATAACCAGTATTGGCTCCCAAGGAGCAAATTTAGCTACAGATATTTGATCTTCATTAATATAATAACCAGGTGTTAACGCGTTTATTATATTTATTTTTCTAGGTTGATTTAAGTTGTCTGTAAAAAACAATAAATTTTCTACTAAATTTATTCCAGAAAATGGAAATGATTTGTTAAAATTGAGAAAATAACCCTCAGCAAGTACCGTAGGCGCGTTAACAGCACTTAAATCAATACTTACTATGTAGCATTCCGCGCTGTTAGGAGCAATAGTTCCGTCAACAGCATCCCAGTCCGTAGCAAATAAATAAGCTTTATTAGAATTATTATCTACAAAGTATCCAATAATCTCTGTTTGGGCTGAAGCGTTTATGGTAGATATAGCTGTATTACCTAATACATTTTCAAATTCACCTACAGTAGAACTCTCCGATCTACTTATTGATAAATTTCTAGCTTCTCTGTATTCACCGTTAGGTATTATACGAGGATCAAGATCTTGATTCATTTTTCCCTTAAGAAAAGTGTTTTTGATTTCAGCCATTTAATTCTAGTGTTTAATCCATTTAGATTTACCTCTCATTGTTTGAACTATTTCGTCAAGCTTAATGTTTGATAATCTTATTTTTGCATTTCTTAATTTAGAGCTTCTCTCTTGCTTTAATCTTCTAACTATATATTCAGGTTGATTTATTCTAGAAGCTACTATAGCGTGGCTTATATGAGCATATAGAGCTTCCTCTGCCATTTTTGGTATCTTAGTTTCTAAATCATAAGCAAGACCATCAGAAATATACTCTAAAACTATTAACTTTCCTACTAAATCATTTGAAAAAGAAAACTTTCCTTCCCTGTGATTTATACCGAACCAACCATTTATGTTTGCGTGCTGTGGATCTAATCCATACTGTTCGCCAAGGCCTATTTCTATGCCATCAAATCTTCCATACGCATCAAAAGCAAACGCGGAGTTATCTATTATCTCACTACCGTTTATTAAATTATCGTTAGCTCTAGCCCATCTTGCTTCTGTTATTGAAGTACCTTCTAAGTTTTCACCAAAATTATCTTGAGTTGGTGTCCCTAAGTTATCCTGTAGCGGTACTGAAAATGGATTTATAGTTAGATTGTTTGCAGGGTAGATAGGTCTTTTAACGCCTAGGTTATCTATCCAAGACATTTTAACGTAATTAACGTAATCTTGAGGTATAACAACACTTAGGCTAGGTGGTATATTTAATTCTTGAGACTTTACACTATTTAATGTATCGTAGCTAAACTCTTGTAAACCTCTTTTAGCATGAAATATAATATCTGTTCTTTTACAGCTAGGTATTAATTTACCTGTACCTACATATGCTATTTGAAAATTGTTTATAATATCTTCTAATTTTATGTAAGAGTAACTGTTATAATTGTCTTCTACAGCTTGACCAAAAGCGTCTCTATTTCCATATTGACCTCCGTTTAAAGATTTTAATTGAACCACTACGCTTGTGTTAGCGGCTAAGCTATTATCAATTGTTATTACGTTGCCTGATACGGTATAAGCTGAAGTGTATTCTGTATATGTTAAAACACCGGCATTAGCGGTGTATAACTTAAAATTATTTAAAGCGTAGTTTGTTTCAAGAGGATCATAACTACCGAATACTAAATCAGTATCAAACGTAGTTGTAAATGTTTGACCTGATCCAGCTGCAGATAAAAACTTTTGTACACCTGCGTAATATTGCTGATTATTTTCTGTGATTAAGCCCATGTATTGTTATGATTTTTCGTTTATGTCTTCTTGTTGTATTTTTTGAGATGCTACTTGTATTATAGTAGGGTCTTGTATTATAACTCCTGAGTATAATAATATGCCTGTAACAACATCAACTTGCTCAGATGGATGTAATTCAAAGTTTACTGAAGAACTAGCATCATAAATATATTGCCCTAAGCTACCAACTGAATATCCCCAATTTATCATTGCAGGTTGCTTCAAGTAAGATACTTGAATATCAGATGTTATGCTTGTTGGGTATACACTTATCTTAGTGTCTTCGTATAAAAATACAGGTTGTTTTTTAGTTGGTGCAAGTAATGGCGCTTTTTTTATTTTGTACCATTCGTTTCTTTCTACCATTTGAGCTTCAATAGTATCGTTGTATATAACGGTACCTAGCCTATAAAAGTTTGGCAATGAAGCAGTTGTGAAGTGATCTATTGAAAATGTAGGTGTGGCTATTGTTTTGAATATGTCTAGTTTTTCTTCTAGGTTTTTAACCCTGTTAGCATACTCGCTATCATTTTCCGGTATACGTAGTTGCTGGTTTAGATCGCTCATATATTTTTCAAATATACCTTGCTGAACCTGATTACCAACTTTGTTAAATTCGTCTGGAGTTATATACCCTCTTTGCTGCTGGTTAAGTATTAGCAACACAGTTTTATAAACTAAATCTACGTTTATAGCCATTGTTTTGTTTTTTATTATAATATAACCGACCACATAGCGTAGCCGGTATATATTATTACATGTTAATCTAAGTTTTTCTCTACAGATCTAAATACTTCAACACCTTCATCAGTCTTAAAGTAAGCGGCCATAGCAGAGTAAGGATTCTCATCAAAAGGCACTGTCATTAGTTTTCTTCCATTTGATCCCCATGTGAATGTTCTTTGATCTTGTGATAAAACTATTATTCCAGATTCTTGAGCTCTAATAGCTACATTTCTAAGATGTACATTTTCATCATTAGCAAGTTCTATGAACAAAGCAGGATTTCTTCTAGCAAACATAAGCAAGTCTCTTTTAAGTTCCTTAGAACTCATGCTGCTAACCTCAGATCCAATTTCAACCCTCATTATTGCTTCGGCTTGATCAATATCTATATCTCTAGCCGCGTTTACAGCATCGTTTTGCAAGAATAAAACATCTAAATCATCTTCCGCCTGTTCAACAGCGCTGAACTCTTCGTATAATTTTCCTTTTAAAGGATGATACAGACTTAACAATAGTTGTAAGTTTTTTTGTTCTTTGCTAACTTTTAAAGTTCCATCTAAAAATCTAATGTGACCTAAAGTGCATTCTCCTTTTTGCTCATCAACTAGTGGTGAGTCTTGATTTGTAGCATACCTTATTTCTCTTTGACTGCCATTTTTAGCGTCAAAATACAACAAAGAATGTTTCTTTGTATGCCTACCTGGTATTGTTAAAGTTAAAGGTGATTTATTACCTTTTAAATAGTATACTCTATCTTTTATTTCCCAACTTGGTTTAGCTGGTTGTGTTTTTGTAGGGGTTTCTACCACTACTTTTTGCTGAGGAGCAACCTCAACTTTCTTTGCTGGTGCTTTTTTTGCAGCCATAATATAATATAATTAAATAATTTATAAGGGTAATAATTACCCCCGTCAGTTCAACGAGGGTAAGAATTACATTTGTTAGTGATTACACTCCTTTGAATAATACAAAGTTGTTAGCACCTTGTACACATAAACATCTTTCAGATAAGAAGTTTACTTCCATAGCATCTAGATCAGATGTAGCAGCTCCACCGGCAGAACCAGTTACCCATTGCTTCATTCTTCTGTCATTTGCTTGAGAAGCTCTATATCTTACGTGTAAGAAAGGACGTCTAATGTTTGTACCTAATACTTGATCATAAACCGTAGAAGTTCCAGCTGGTACTAATACACCTTCAATAGAAGAAGTTCCAGTCATAGCTCCACGAGTAGAAGCATCGTTTAAGTATTTCCAGTCAGTCTTGTAGAAGTCATAAGAACCTCTTCTGAATCCAGAGAAACCTAAGTTCAATGCCATTTCTTCAGAGTTTTCGAATAATCCATAAGCAGTACCACCTTGAGCACCTCCAGAGATTGCAGCTAACATATCATCAAAATCTAAAGACGTTTCTCTTTGTAAGAATAACATGTTCTCTTCAATAGCTCCTTGAGTATCTAAGTTCTTTAAGATATCGTCAAACTCGTCTAACCCATTAGCAGCTGTAAAGCCTACTTCTACGTTACCTCTGTCTTGAATAGCAGCAAATAAACCTTCAGATCCTGGAGATGTAGTAGGGATAGCAGGTATTTGATTATACTCAGCTTCCACCATACTCATTTCTAAATAGTCTTCAAAACGTAATCTTGTTTCAGACTCTGCTTTTAAGTACCATAAGTATCCAGATGTTCCGTCTTCAGTTGCAACTTCTACCCATCCAATTTGTGCCATATCAGAACCATTTACTACGTATTGGCTTCTTAATATAATAGGAGAGTTAGAAAATTGAGTCAATTGAGGCTCAACAGAAATACGTCCTTGATTCGCTCCTCCAGCAGCAAAAGCACCATTCATGCTTTGACCTTTCTGGTATTGAGAACCATATACAAACACTTTACATCCAACTGCTGCAATAGCTGCACCAATTTGAACATTATCAAAAGGCTGTACTACGATATCAGTTGCAGCAAGACCAGATCCAGCGTAAGCTCCAGAATCAGTTACTAACGCTTTACTTTCAGCTCCTGTTGCAGGATTTAAAAATACAATAGTATCATTGATTGAGATAACATTCTGTAATCCAGCAGCTCCAGCTGCAAATAAAGTAATAGTACTAGTGGTACCAGCAGCATTTGCTACAGCAACACCTTGATAAGATATATGTAATCTGTTTTGTTCAGACCAAATTACTTGATCACTTGTCATTGGCATTTCAGCGCCAACCATTCTTAAGAATCCAGATAACGTTCTGTTTCCATAACGCTCTACTTCTTGTTCGTAAATTTCTGGTAAATACTGCTGAGCAAAAGTGTTTGTGTTCTGCGCTCCAGCTGCACTACTGTTAAATTGTAGGTAGTTACTGTTTAAAATCTCTTGCGCCTGCGAAGGGATTAAACTACCAAATTGTGGTGTTAAAGCCATAATAATAATTTTTTAGTTAAATTTTTTTGTTTTTATTTTTAATCTTGAAGAATCTTGACCGCTTATAGATCGAACTTTTAAGCCATTAATAAACTCACCTTCTTGTGCCTGCCTAGGCTGCGTGCTTGGATTTTTAGACTTACCTATGATATCTTTAGTAGCGTCTGATTTACCTTGCTCGTAAAAGTGATTAATAATAGTGTCTGCGTTAGATGCCATAAACAAAGCTTTGTGATAACCTTTAGCGTCTGTTACTTTACCTTCTTTGTTAAGGAACTTTCCTACAAAGTTGTTAATGTTAGACTGGTCTTCTGCGACTTTACTTGGATTCTGTACTCCGTACCTAAACTTTTTTCCACTAACATCAAATTCAAAACCTTTGAATTCGTTATTGAAATAGTCATCAGTTTGAGATTTAAAATCCTCATGCTGCCTGTTAGCTGTTTCTTGATCTTCATTGTAACGGTTGAAAAAATCCATAGCTTTTTGTTGTTCCTGAGTTACGCCGGGTCTCAACTTGATTTCGTCGTAATATTTACTCTTGGTTTCTTCCAAAAAGTTTTTAGCTTTTGCAACTTCTTCTTTAAACGCAATTTTTTTCTTGCGTATATCTCTTTCCTCATCTAAGTCTTCATCGTAATCGTAGTCTTCTAATAGTAAACTAACGTCATCCGATTCTAAATAAGGTTTTGTTTTTTTATAGTATTCTTTTAATAGTGTTTTATCATCAATAGAGGAATAATCTGCATTTAGTCTGACATAGTCTTCAACAGTTCCACCAGTATCCTCCATAAAATTAACAAGCTTTTCAATGTTTTCCGGCAAAGGTTTACCTAAAATCTTCTCGTCTCTTACAGCTTCTTTTGCCTCCTGAACTACTTGTTTTACTTCTTCAGTTATTTCTTGCAGCGGCAAATTTTCTTTAACATCTCCAACGGGCTCTGAGTCTCCCTGTCCCACTTCTTGCAATCCCACTTTGGGTTGTTCTGTGTGTAGCACGCTTTCCTCTGTGCTTTGCTCTTGAATGGCATCTGCTTCCTGTTTTAATTCATCTTTAGATATAACAACTTTTGTTACATCCGGCTGTAAGTCTATTAAAGGTTCTTTAATGCTAACCTTAGTTATCTCATCGCTTTGCTTTGATAGCTGCTTAGGTTTCTTAGATTTACCTTTAAGGCTAAAGTTGCCTTCCTGTTTTACAGGTTCATTTGTATTAATTTCTGACATAATATAATATAATTAAATAATTGTTTGTAATATTAGCTTGGACCAAATTCCTCTAAACCAAAACCACCTAATACATCATTTCCAGATGATTCAAAGTTTTTAGGCATACCTTCTGTTTGCCTTTGATTTATTAATTCAGATTGTTGAGTTCCCTGCAATTTTATTCTTTTATCCTTGCGATCTTCAATTTCCTGTTCTTTTGCTTTGGTTGCACTCATCTGCGCTTGAGCTAGTTGTATATTGTATTGAAACTCTTCAGCCATTAGCTCTCTTTTTATTTGAGCTTCTGTTTGCATTCTTTGTATTTCAAATTGCGACTTAGCTTGCTCGATACTTACTTTTTCCTGAGTTAATGCTTGTTGTTTTTGCACTTCAGCCATAGCAGCTTTTTCTGCAGCCTCAGCATTAGCTTGAGCTTGTGCTTGAATATTCTGCTGTGTTTGTTCTTGCTCTCTTTTAATTTTTTGCGTTTGTCTTAGCTTTATAAATTGGTTAGCTAGTTTAATATTTTTAATCTCTCGAATGTCTATAGCATCTGATAAAGCAATAGCTCCTGTTTGTAAAGCTATTTGAATATTTTGTTCTAGCAAAGCTTTTTCTTGCTCTTCAGGTTCTAACTGTATGTAGATTCCAAAGTCATGTAGCTGTAAATTCATCAACTCTTCTAAGGTCTCAACATTAAAAGTACTTATTGAATTAATTAAAGAATTTTCTGTTAAAGGGTTTTGGATTAAATCAGCTACCTTTAAACTTATATTTTCGCAAGTTCTAACAGTTATGTACAATAAAGATTCTAGCAAATGCTTTGTAGCTGTGTTAGAAGCGTTAGCTGCCATTTTTTGTACTCCTAGTAACGCATCTTTATCCGCAGCGCTACCGTCTCTTGCTTCGTTTAATCCAGTTACATCACGTATCATTTGTAAATAATATTGATATGTACCAATTAAACTTTGTATTTTAGCTTGACCTGATGATGATGATAATTCTTGAATAGGCACTTTACCTCTATTCAATTCCCCGTCTTGCGTAAGCGATCTACCTACAATCGAACCAGTTTGAAAATACATGTTTAATGCTTCTGCTGGATTGTAATTGGTTCCATTACCTAAATCAACTTCTGCTAATCCGTCCATATCTAAGAATACACCGTCTGGTACTATTCTAGACATTACTTGTTGCAGCTTAAGATGCGTTATTTGAATCATATCAGCAAAGCCAGTAATTTTACTTACCAAAGATTCTATACGTCCCTTATACATTCTAGGAGCTGATATACAATAGTTCATTTCTACCTTAGTTGTATCTGCAGTTGGCCTAGTCATGTTTTCAGCCATCTTCCATTCCAACATGTAGTTGTTACCTAAAACTTTAGCACCAGTATATAAAACCTCTATGGATCTAGATACTCTATCAAAGTTATCGTTTTCTGGAGGATTAAATGTATCTGCTTTCTCTAATGTTTTTTCTAAGCCTTGGTCTGTTTTCTTTATTTTCCATACTTGATCAATATAGGTTTTGTATTCAAAATACATTACCTGTACGGTGTTTTTATCATAATTAGCCCATCCAGTAACGTATTGAGAGTTACCTGGCATATTTTGTATTCTTTGAAGCTCTTCGTCTGGTATGTTTGGAAATTGTTTTTTTAATTCAGGAATACTAATAGCTTTTACTTCACCGACATAATATATGTCCTCAAAGTTTGGATCTTCGGTGTATGAATAAACAATACGAGCGGGATCAACATAGTCGATTTTAATACCCTCAGATTTATCAAATCTTGTTTTACTAGCTCCAATACCTAATACCGCTAAGTCGTAAGCTATTCTTGCTTTGGTTTGATCGTACTTATTAAAAGATAAAACATTGTTAATAACTTCTTCTTCAGCTATTTCAACATTTTGTTTGTAAGTCATTTGCATATGAATATCCAACTCTTCTTTACTTTCTGGTAAATCTTCTAAATTTCCCGTGCGAGCCATATCCATCCCCAACTCTTGCTTAATGTTTTCAAGCATTGGTTTTGTATTCATATCTTGTTCGATAGCAGCAGCATAATCTGTTCTGCTTTTTACAGAAAAAGGGTCTTGAGCAAACGTAGTAATATCGTATGATTTGTTAGCCATTCCATTAACAACTATATCTACAAATTTAGATATAACCGCGACCGGCTTCCAATCTAAATTAAGATAAGACAAATCACCATTTATTGATAATTCATCTTTATATTTTTGAACACTTTGCTCTCCTCTAGCATATAGTCTTAGCTTGTGAAAAGTAGCATAAGATTGAACATACCTATTGCCAGCTCTGCCTTCCTGAAACCATTCCCCCTCAATAGCCCTTCCTACCTGTATACCGTAATCTAAGCTAGATTTCTCTGCTTCGCTTACTACTTGGCTTGGAAATGAACTGTTAGTGTTAGTCTGTATTCTCATTTATCTTATTATTTTAGACATACCGCCTTTATTGTCGTATCGTTTAATACCTAAATCAATTGGTTTGTATTCAATTTTACTTCTAGGTATATATCTATTTTTATTGCAAGCCATTAATGCTAATCCAGAGCTTATGGACGCATCATGCTTTGTTCTATTGTTAATATTAAATCTAGCCCAATCCTCTAATGTTCTTTGAAAGTACATAGTTCCATAGCCAGTCTCAAGTAATCCTAAACTAGTATTTATATAAGTTTCTATAGCTGCCGCGTGAGCTTGTTTTATATCCTCGCTTGAGTTAGGTATACCACCTATTTCTCTTTCTGTTACTGACAGCTTTAGTTTATCAGGCCTATTCATAGAATAGCCTCTATAGCCTCTTCTTTTAAAATGATAAAGCAATCTAGGTTTATTATTTTCCGCTAATAAAGGCATTCCGTAAAATACGCAAGCCATTAATACATCTTCAAAAAATATCTCAGCAGTTTGTGGTCTAGCTATATATTCTAAAAAGAAATGATTTGGCGGAACGTTTTCCATGCTAAATTTAGTTAGTCCATGTAAAGATCCATTAGAGCCTCTACCATCTACAGTACCGGATATATCGTAGCTATCACACCCAAAAGCGCCGCAATGCTCGTTGCCAGGATACTTTTTACCGTTTTTAATCACCATTCTATTTTGTAATTCAATAGGCGGCACCCAGGAAACCTTAAATCTACCATCTTTATTAGGTATAAATATAACTCTTGAATCAGGTACAGCATTTTCCCATTGAAAACTTCCAGTAGTAACAACAGCTGTATTTTTTAAATCAGCGTTATAATCTATTTGTTCGTATATCTTAGTTAAGTTAAATAGAGATTGTTTTGCTTCGTCTCTAAACGCATGTTCTTCTGTTTTCGGAAACTGGCGATAAAATTCATTTAAACCGTCTTGATCTTCTTTTAAGCCATCAACTTCATTTTGCCAATAATCAATAACACCTAAGTCTATTAATTGTCCGTTAGGTCCTTCAATTGGATTTTTTGGCGTGTTGAATACAGGAAATCCATAAGAATCAATGTATCCTTCGTAGTTCCATTCCATAGGTATGAACAAAGAATATAATCCTGAGCGAGTCTGCCCATTGGCGTTTCTTTTTTCAACGTTGGAATCATAATATAGTTTTTTGTAGTTAGCTCCACCTTTATCTAATGCGTTTGATGTTGAACCCATCATGCATTTACCTATAATTCTAGAACCTAACCTTAAACAGGTTTTAGTTACTCTCCAGTTATTTAATATATTCGTTGGTTTTTCCCACTTTCCGCTTTCATCGTGGACTAATAGTTTTAATTTTTCACCGTCGTACGAGTTGTCCCCGGTGTTCTTCCAATCGATCGTGGTGTCGAGACCGGTGATCTCCTGTAATTTCTCATTGGTGTCGAGTTTCTTACGGGTGAATTTTGACGCGGGTACCCTGTACGCGAGTTCTGTCTTCGGCCTGTCCATACCGTCCTGGATTGGTTTGAAGAAGAAGGGATAATTAACCGAGATGGGTACCACTTTATCAGTAAACATCTTTTTCGCATCTGGACCAGACTTTGATAAAATTCCGAATCTGGAGTCTGTGGATATTGTAGCTTGATTAACCGTTTCGCCTGAGGCCATGAAAGAAAACCCTGACCGTCTGTTCTTAAGATAGCACATTCCGTAACAACGTACATCTGCTTTGCAAGCTTCCCAGAATATAAAGAATAGTCTGTTTGACTCTCTAAAGTCTGGCTGCCCAACATCAATCTTGGACCACTGCAAGTACATGTAGTTAGTACCAGTAATATAAGTAGGCTTGCCTTTGTTAATAAACCAAAAGCCTTCTTCACGCCTTTTAAACTCTGTATCAATATAGTCATACCATTTTTCTTTAAATTCAACTGGGTATTCATCCCAATCGAACACTGATTTAATTTTTTTTAATTCTTTAGGATACTCCTGATATTCCCATTTGTCAGATTCAAACTTGGTTACGTTTTGTTTTTTAGGTAAACCTATAATCAATCCTTGTATATTATATATTTCACCAACCTCGCCAGTTTTACTTATAACTATAAGATCATGCTCTTTGTTATATCCGTACTCCCATTTCTTATACCTATTTAGTCTATTAATTACTTTAGGCTTTACATAGTCTTTTAATACTGTTACTAAATTTTGCTCGTACATTATCTAGACCTTCCTTCAGCAAATCCTCTAAAAGCTTTTTCTTCTTTCACTTCCCTTGGATTATCATTTAACAAAGCTTCTTCTTCTTCTATTCTAGTAAGTATTTCAAAAGCGTCGAATATTGCTAGCTTTTTTGTAGCAGCGGCATTTTTTAATCTATCAGCCGTTATATCGTCTCCAGAATCAACTATAGCTTCTTTAGCTACTTTAATTAATTCTTCAACTGCTTTTTGCCCAGCTAGGATTATACTCTTCTTCGTTTCCTTCGTGTTCATACTTAATTACAATATCATTAGATTTCATACAATAAACTCTTTCATTATCTATAATAAAATCCCATTCACTGTTTGGTGTAAACCCAACTACATCTCCTGGGCTTATTTTAAGCGCTTCTAAGGAGCTATTGCCGTATTTTAGTATACCAATAAGCTTTTGTTCTTTATCAAGACTTAAAGAGTCTTTATTTTTTAAAGGCATTACAAAACATCTGTCTCCAAATGAATTCCAATCCCCTGTATTCTTATATAAATACACTTGATCAATAGCGCAAAAATATAGACCATCTTGAAAATATGATCTGCTATTTTTCTTAATACCTCTCATGTCGTAGAATACTCTAAAAACATTTTGATGTACTACTATTATGTCGCCTTTCTTTATATTTGTTTTAAAAGCTTTAGGAGTTTCAACCACAACAGCTAAGTTGTTGACAGCTTTCCAATTTTCTATTTTAGTATTTAAAACTAAATTTTTATCTCCAACTTTTATTTCGTTTTCGTATCTATCACCAAAAGGTTTGATGATGAAGTCGTATAAACTTCTCATTAATATTCTAAATCGTATTCAACGGATATTGCCATGTTAGAATTAAATTTCTTCCATGGCATAATCTCATCTTCTTTCTTTATGAATATACTGTAAGAATTTAATATTGGATCATGCAGTATCGCTGAAATAATATGTCCCCCGTACACTTGCTGCCCTACAGCGTAATGCATAGCGTCATTTTTATAGTCAGAACCTATGCTGATCTTTCTTACAACTGCTTCCATTATTTTACGACTTCCATTTCTTTAACTTCTTCAACAGCCGGCGCCTCAATAGCAGTATAGCTGCCATCTTTTAAGTCTATATTAACCTGACCATATTTTTCTTCTAGCCCGGATTTAATAACTTGTAATTCTTTAGACGCTTCCACATGAGCTGCTATTAATCCAGCTTTTTGCGTTTCCAAATAACCTACGTCTAGTAATATAGCGTTTGTTTTTTGTTGAACATTTTTAATAGAGTCTAACTCTTTTTTCGTAATCTTTTTTGCTTTTGCCATTTTATTTAATTTAATTAGTTATTGTTATTATTACTATTATTACTCGTTTTTAATATTTTTACTTTTTAAATAGCGGTCCTAGTTTGTCCGCGATTTTTTCACCACTTCTACCTATTACATAACCTCCAATACCTATTTCTAATAAGCTCCAGAATTCTGGTTCTAAAACAGGTGTTACTAAGTATGTCGATAACTGTGATATGAATTTTGTGTATATTATTATAAAACCAAATGAAAGCATTAGTATTGGCCTCCAGCTTCTCTGTAGCCAATTACCCTTAGCTTCAGCTACAATAATTTCAGTCTGCATTTTTTGCAATTCTAACTGAGCATTCTGTAACACTTTAAATATTGCATTCCTAGCATTGAGTCTTTCTTCTTCGCTGGTGAACAGTTTATCAACCGCATCGCCGACTTGCTTGAAGACTTTAGTGCTAAAAAATTCTAATATTTTTTTCATTATTTTTTCTTTTTAGCTCGCGCAGCCCGCGTAGCAGCTTGCTTTTCTTTTAACGCTTTTCTTTTAACAGCCATTTCAGCAGATCGCTTTGCTTTCGCGGCATTAAGTTTAGCTACTCCATCAGCTTTCTTTTTCTTTAATGCTGCTATTTGTTGATCTCTAGTTATTTTTGTTCCTTTAATGATCTTAACTTCACCATCAGAAACATTAACTTTATCGCCTGAGTAATTCCTTCTTGGAGCAATTACTTTTTTTAAAGCTTTTTTAATTTCTCTTTTTTTAACTTTTTTATTTCCATCTTTAGAGTTATAAGTTGTAGATTTTCCACTTCCTTTTTGCGATCTACTGGAATTATTAGTTTCTATAAGAGTGCTTTTACTTTCTTTAGAATCTTTAGATGCTTGCCTAGCTAGCTTTCTCACGACTTTTCTATCGGTTGTGTTTTTACGTTTTTTATTCTTACCTTTACCAGGCCCAGCAACTTCTTGTAATGGTGATGCCGGTATAAATCTTTTTATCTTAAATGCCATAATTTTTTTTTAATTTTTAGTTACAACCCGTAACTCTACCTCGTCCGCTTGGCTTTCTAATATGTATTCGTTTTGATTTTGCCTTCTTGATCTTTGGTGGTTTCTTTTTTCCGCCTGGGATACTAGGTCCTACAGTTATATTACTAGGTTTGGTAGGTTTTTTGCTTAAATCAATTTTAGGTTTCGGTGTACTTACTGAAATCTTCGGTCCTACAGGTTTAGCGTCACCGTACAGCATAGTTCTTGTTCTTACCCCTGAGCTTGTTTTATTTTTATTAAACTTTTTAGCGGCAGCTACATCTCCACCTTCTTTCGCAAGCTGCTTATAGCTTTTGTTAGTTTTTTTACCACTTGTTGTCGTTGTATAAGGTTGACTTACTGTAATTCTATTAGACCCATATTCGTTTTTGTCTTTCTTAACAGTTACTTTACCGTATTTTTTCTTTGGATCTTTTGGATCTTTTGGATCACCAACAGCTTTAACCGGAGATCCTCCTTTACGCTCAGCTCTTTTAGCTAGTCTGTCTGACTTACGTTTTAACTGTGCTTTATAATCTGGGTTTTTAGATTTTTTAGCTTTTTCTAATGCAGCTTCAGATTTAGATTTAGCTTTGTTAGCTCTCATCTGTGATTTAGATACACCAGCTGCTTTATCTGCTTTCTTTCTTTTTCTTATGGCTTTTCTAGAATTATCTTTTGGCGCTGTTTTTTTAGTAGGCTTTTTAGTACTAATCTTAGGCGTAGAATCTAAAACGTCTTTTTCACCAATACCTTTTTGGTCTCCAATATTAATTTTAGCTGCTTTAAATTTTTTTAGTGTTACTTTTTTTCTTGGAGTTTTCTGCTTAGGCGCATATATTCCAGTCTTGTTTTTTCTAGCCTTATCATCTGCTTCATATCCAGCCTCTCCATCTTTAGTAGCTTGTGATTTTACTTTACCCAGGTTAACTTTAAATCTAGGTGTTACGTCGTTTCTTAGCGGTGAGGCTGGTATAAATCTTTTTATTTTGAATGCCATAATTATTTTGCTTTTTTATATGCTTCTTTTTCCCAGGGTAGGTTTTTTGCCCCTTCTTTCATTTGTTTGCGTGAGTATTTTTTACCTTTCCAGTAAACGTTTTGATCGTCGTAGTCTAAATCACCACGCTTCATCTGATCAAGATGTACTTTTTCGTGAGCTATTACGCTTTCTTTTTTCTTTGGATCTAAGTCTTTATTTAAGATTATAGTTCCATTATTATTAGCTTTACCTAAAACTCCGTCTTCCATATCTACATTGTAAATAGGAGTATTGTCCATGTTGAAAAATGGTGTGATTTTAAAAGCCATATTTTTTTTAAAATAAAAGCGGTCCTAACTAGTAAGTCATTGTGAGAATCCGACGGGAGCTCATCCCCCCGCAGGGGGCGAGCGACCGGACCGAATGCTATCACTTAGTTCCTTATAGGTGTACTCACGTTGAGAGAAGGATCCCCTCATTAAATGACAAATGAGGACCGCTAATTTTATATTTTATTATCCTTTGTATCCAGACTTTGATGCAGCTTGTGCGTTTTCGGCATAGTGTTTTCTAGCAGATTTACTTAAGCTTTGATTTGAAGCTTCTTTAATGTCATACTTCATACCTAGGTTTTTAGCCGGTGATCCTTTATACACTGTTTTTGCATCTTTTTTTCTACCTTTTTTGATTGCACCAGACTTTAATCCTTTTTTAAGAGTGTCTTTTGCTTTTTTTGCTGCTTTTTTTCCGCCATCGCCTGGTCCTTCCTTCATCATCATAGCTGATCCGTATGATTTAGATCCTCCCATGTGCATAGGTGTTGACATGTGTTTTGTTAAAGGATTCACGCTAAGTAGATTTGATCTTTCTTGAGAAGCAGACTCTCCTGCGTAACCTTTATTTTGGTTTTTCATTGGTGACTTGTGATTCATAATTATTTATTTATATATTCATTTATTTGTTAACAGTTCCATTTTCTTCTAGCAGCTTTACCTCTTTCTGATTTCCAGCTTCTAGATCTAGCACAAAAAGATTTTCTACGCCCAGCAGCTTTACTACCTGGCTTTAATTCTGACGGTGGCTTAGTAACTGCAGTTTGCAATTTACTACCAGGATTATCTTTTTTATACTTAGCTACTCCTTTGCTAGTCATTCCGCCTCCGGCTGCAGAGCCTGTGCCGCCGCCTTTTTTTACCTCAGCGTAATTACCTTCAGATTTTTTACGTGAAGGAGCGCCACCTTTTTTTAAAAATGGTGAATCGTGTTGAATATAAGCCATAATTATTTATTTTTATCTATTTTCACCCATTTAGCCAAAGTGTAACCTATTGTTACTAGTAATAAAAGTATTTTTAAATAAACCTCTATATTAGTCATTGTTACTGCCATTGTTAAGATGTTTACAATGTATACTTTCATTTTTAGTAGATCACCCATGCTTAACCTTTAGCAGTCTGAGTAATAGGCATTGCTTTATAAGATGTTGGATATTTAGATACTTGCATGCCTTTAATACCTGAGCTTGAGCCTTTGCCCATTGGAAAACCTGTTGTGTCTAATGGTCCATCCCATAATGCATTTTTACCTACTTCTCCTTTTGATTGTGCTTTTCCCATGTCTAATTTATTTTTTTCTTTCATGTTATGTGTACTATTTTTTGTTTGGTTTAATCCAGCCTTGCCCAATTCCTACATCTTTTTGTGTAATTTTACCGTCTCCGGATAGATCTTCCATAAACAAAGGCCCTTCAATATTACCTCTATTAGGCATACTCGCTTGTCTGCATTCTTGATCACCAAAAACAAATTCGCCATTTGAATTCTGCGAAGGAGAAAAAACAGATTTATTTCCGTAGCTAGCTGAGTCAGTTCTTTGCTCTGGTTTAATTCTTGTTCCGCCTGGTTTAAAAAAAGGATCACCAACTTTAGCATTAGCTCTATACTGCTCTTGTTCTTGTTTTGCTAACATTTTTTTTGCTAAGCCATAAATTCCTTTATATTGATTACCTCCAAACATAATTATCTGTTTTTATCTTTATTAACTATTTCTATTGCTTTCTTTAAAACTTTATCAGTATAAGACTTACCTGTCATTATACTGTTTCTTCTGCTTGTAGGTATATCTTCTTCGCCTAGCATCATTCGATACATTCTGCTTATAAGTTGCTTACATTTAAAAGATACTTTATATATATGATATTTTTGTGTTGTATGATTTCTTTTTCTCCACACAACTATCCATCCTTCCTTTAACAACCTATGCCAACGCCTGTTGTCCCATGCGTAAGAATAAGTACCTTCCATAAAGTCGTGCTTTGTAAAGTACCCCATGCAGTCGAAGTATATTAATAGCTCTAGATCTGCATCATTTAAGTTATTGTTTTTGATAGCCCATTTGCGTATTATACGATAATGTTTTAACAAGTTCATATCTTTGATATCCCTTGCTCCTAGCCTTTTCATAAAACAACAACTACATCTTGTAATTTTATAAGATGATATGTTTCTTTTTCAACTTCTATTTTATGACCAGCGTGTCTGTCAAAATATATTTTACTACCTTTTTTTAAACCAGCCTGATCACCATCGTATCCTGTTGATACAACAGTTGCTTTAGTATACCTTATATCATCGCGCTGAGTTTCAGCAAGAAGCAAACCGCCTTTTGTTTCAGTTGTTCCTTCTTTTTCTTTTTTTATTATTATGTTTCTACCTATTGCTTTCATCTACCCTCAAATTATTGATTACACAATCGGTTGATAAAATAGTAGCCGCTACTGACGCTGCGTTTTTAAGAGCGCTCTTCGTAACTAGAAGTGGGTCAATAATTCCAGACTTAATCATGTTTACATATTTACCAGTAACCACATTAAGGCCCATTCCTTGAGCTTTAGGGTTTTTTGCATCTATTATGCCGGCATTTTCCAATATTGTCTTATACGGCGCTCTAATTGCTTCTAAAAGCACTGTTTCGCCTATTGACTTAGATTTTATATTTGACGACGCGTTTAATAACGCAATTCCACCGCCTGGAACTATACCCTCTTTTATTGCTGCTTTTGTTGCGCAGATAGCATCTTCAACTCTATCAGTTTTTTCTTTTAACTCTACTTCTGAGTTTGCGCCAATTTTTACTATAGCTATTTTAGCTGATAACATAGCTAATCTTTTTTCAAGCTTAATTACTTCGCGAGGTTGGTTCTTTTCTTTTATTTTATTTTTAATATTTTTTATAATACCTAAAATTTCATCACTTGCCTCACCTACTTGAAGTATCGTATCAGTGTGAGATGTTACACTTTTTAAGCAACTACCTAAGTGCTCTATTTGGATCATATCCATATCGTCGCCTAGGTCTTCATTAATAATCGTAGCACCTGTTAATAAAGATAGATCTTGTAAAACTTCTTGCTTACTAACCCCGTATATTGGAGCATTGATAACATTAACTTTTATATTACCTTTGTTTTTATTCATAGCTAGAGCAGATAAAACACCTTGTTCTAAATCGCCTATAATAAGCAAAGGTTTATTGTTTTTTATTACGTACTCTAGTACAGTTTGTATTTGCCTTATCGTATCAACTGGAGATTCTATAAGTAAAACCAACGGGTTTTCTAATTCAGCTACATTTGTTTGTTTGTTTGTTACAAAATGAGAATTAGTTAATCCTTTGTCATATTGAACACCATCCACCACTTCTACTACAGTGTCGCCGTCGGCAGATGTTTCCATCATAACAACTCCTGTATTACCTACAGCCCTAAAAGCGTCCGCTATTATCTTGCCAAGCTTAGGGTCATTGTTTGTTGATATAGTAGCTATTTGATCTATCATGGTATTTTTTACCTTAACAGATATATCTTCTAGATATTCAATTACTTTATTAGTAGCGCTATTAATACCATCTTTTAATTCTCTTGAGTTCTTTTTATCCGAAACTTTATATGCCTCCTGTAAAATAGCATGAGCAAGAACTGTAGCCGTGGTGGTACCATCACCTGCTTCTCGAACTGTTTTCCTTGCAGCTTCTTTTAAAAGAGTAGCCCCCATGTTTTCTACAGGGTCTCTTAATATTATAGAATCAGCTACTGTAACTCCATCTTTTGTTATAATTGGGTTTCCAATGTTGTCTTCTAGCATAACACATTTACCACTAGCTCCTAATGTTGAACTAACTGCATTTGTAAGTTTTTCTATTCCTTTAAACACATTGATTCTAGCATCTTCACCGAAGTTAAGATTCTTAACGATTGCTTCCATATTTTATTTAATTAAATTTTATTTGATTATAATGTAACCAGTAATTTTATTATTACTAGTTTTACTGTTTATCTACGCAGATATAGTACCTATAGATATACCCATAGGCGGATAAAAGGTTACTGTAGCTGATGTTGATATAGTTAGTTCCTCAAATGCTTTTACAAATGATTCTAAAAAAAGCGTCTTAGCTTTAAATTGATTATCAGCTAGTTCAGACGATAAAACAAGGTTTACGTTTAATGCTCCACTATACATATAATCATCTAACAAATAAGTTCTAAAGCTTGCTATATTACCACTGTCTATCACTACGTCGTAGTCCACTAAAGATTCTGTACCTATTAAACCCACTATGTTATCTGACTTAAGTACTCCTTTGGGTTGTTGGCTTATTAATATATATTTTTTCATTTTTTTATCATTATTTTAATTGCTTCCATCACATGTTTCTGGTCGGTAAAAAGTGCCGTCTTGATTTAAAATTGCCTGCTCAACTTGGTTAAAAGTTATGTTGCCGTTTATAGACGTTGCTGCCGGTAAAAAAACTCTACCGCCCGCATCAAAATCAATAGCATCCGATATGTCATATGAGAACAAGAGGCTTGAGGTTGTATAAAAGTCGTTGGGGAAAAATGTTCCATTACCAAAATGACTAAATCCAGAACCCCAGTAGTCTCTGTCGAATTTTTGCCAAGTGGCTTGTTGGATGTCGCCTGTAATATAATAGTCATCAGATACCCATAATTGCGCACCATTCCAGTCAGCATTAGCAGAGTTTAATTTTACACCAAAAACAGGTAGTTGACCTAAGCCATCGCTCGCTCCTAAATAACCATTTACTATAAGACCGCTCGGCCAAGTTGCGTCATTAGAGGTTTTTAAATATCCACTACAACCCCATGTTCCAAAAGGCACTTGATAGAGTTGGTCACTTACACCAGTGAATACTTGATCAATACTCCAACTATTAAATGTTTGACCAGCGGAAGGAGCGCCGTAATAATCGCTAAGCCCATTTCCATTTGGAGGGTTTTTATATGCTAGTGTAAAGTAATTTGCATCATCTACAACTCCGTCAGCTTGCTGGTTAGGATCGAACAAAAAATCTAAAGCAAAAGGGCAAACTACTATACTAGCTATTCTGGACCCATCTACAGTGATGAAATATGAGGTTGAACCAATTGTTAGACTATAGCTACCGTCAGATAATGATATGAGCTCTTTTTGTGATGGTTTAGCTAAAATTAAAGTTCCCACTGGAGGTGTCTCTGCTGTTGATTCAACAACACAATCCGCTGAACCTCCTTGAGCACATGCGTCGGTTTGATCCGTAGCTGAAGTAAAACTCCCTGATCTTGTGTCGTTTCCGTTAATTAAACCAGCTGTAGAAACCTCTAAATGAGGTATTGCTGTGTTTAAAAGATTACGGGTCGTTTTAGCAGAGTTACATGCGTTTTTAAACCAGCTATAGAATTGCGATCGTATTTGATCAGGTGATATATTTAATGGGTTGTTAAATCCTATATAAAAAGCCGCTTTATCAAGAATTCTATCATAACTAGATGATTTTAAATCATATCTTACTATTATACTATTACTAGTAACATCCACCATTAAAATGTCATCTAGATTTATTGGCTTGGATATACCCGCTGTGTCTTTTACGTAGCCGAAATTCATATTTTTGTTTTTTGTTGTTTTAAGCTATTTTTATTTATTAATAGCATATGACTATTATTACTCGTTTTGGTAAATATTTACCTATTTTATTCTTCTGCTGGAGGCACAGGGTCTCCAACAGTCAATGTAACACTTGTAGGTGTTATTAAATCTTGAATTTGTTTATCAATACCAGATTCAATTTGGGTAACTTGTTCTGCCCCCATAGCTCCTTGCGTCCAAGCAACAACATCATCATTTGTTAAATCTTCAAACGGTATAAAATTTGTTATCTGACTTGTATTTAGAGATTGCGTTCCAATACTTGTAGCTGAATAAGGATTTCCTTCAGAGTCCATCTCATCAGATACACCTGTTACAATCCAATGTACATTATACACTACATCTGCTTCGTTGTCATAATCTGGATAGCAATCCACTGTTTTACAATTCCAATTGTAAGTTGTCATAATTTTTATTTTTGTTTATTTGTTTGTTAATTACAATTTGCCCTGGCTGTAACAACCCCAAAAGCGTTTGTTGCAAATGCAGCATCTACTTCTACGGAGTTTGTTGGGAAATATTTACGAGTTTTATTAATCATTGGTGAATTACCAGCTGCATCAAAATAACAGTAATCATTTACAACCGGACCTGCCCCGTTACCATTGTGATATGCCGTAATCTGATTACTTGTAGGTTCATTACAGGGAATTGGTTCTGTTGGGTTACCTGAACACGTAAAAGCTGTTAAACTAGAAGAATCATAATTTCTAAAATTCGACAATCTATCTTTTGATCCGCTATAAGAGGAATCGAACTTTCTAGCTACAGCGTCCGCAAAAGAATCAACTAAATCATCTGTTGTTGGATTTACTGTATTAACAACGTCTTGCAATGAGAAAGTGCTTGTATTAGGTACGCCCATTATTTTTCTAGTTTTTCTAATCTTGCTTCTAACTCAGCAATTTTAGCAATTAGTAAATCTATATAAGCAACAGACTTAAATCCTTTACTGTCTTCTCTTATAAACTCAGGGTTAGTCTTTTCTAGCTCTTGAGCTATAACACCATATCTTTTTTGTCCTTTTTCTGTTTTTAATTCAAAAGTTTTCCAATCTGCTTTAACTCTATTATCACATACTTCTTCAATATTTTCTTTTAGTCTTTCATCAGAAGATAATATAAAGTTTGTAGCTGTAACTGTATTACTAAACGTAGTTGCACCAGTTCCACCCATCCACATCCTAGTATCGTAACCGCCTCCGTTACCTAATCTAATAGCAAATCCACTATTACCATTATCTCTTCCTTGAATCACTGTTGCTCCAAACTTTCCAAATGGATCTTCAGTACCTGAACTCGGATTAGTTGTATATATAAAAGTGTGATCCGATAAAGCGTTTGCTTCCGCTTCTGAAACATAGCTTCTAATACCTATATCCCTCCATGTTTGACTATCGGTTGCTGATATTCTAATTCCATTGTTAGTACCAGATATTATGTCTAATTGCTGTGTCGGAGCATTCGCTGTGTTTATACCAACGTATCCACCATAAGGATTTAATACTATTGGCCTACCGGTTGTAGCTGCGTTATTGAGTCCTTGTATATACTGCTGACTATTTAAACCAGTTGCAAAATTAAGTTTACTGTCATAAGTAGAAGAAGACTTAACGCTAAGCCCTGCTCTACTCTCAACATCACCTCTATTTACAGCATAATTAGAAGTAGTTCTAAAAACGGTTAACTTAGCATCTGGAGCAGTAGTTCCAATACCTAAATTACCTCCATTAATGTAGCTACTAGAGTCAGATCTTAATCTAAGATTTAAGTTACCGCTATCATCTCTAAGTAGCAGCTCACCGTCTCCATTGTCAAACCATAACCCCGACGGAGCGTTCCCTAGGCTATTATAACCTAATAACGCCCAATCACTAGTTGCCGGAGCTTTAACTCTTACGGTACCGTCGACGTCTAATTTATCACCAGGGCTAGTTGTCCCAATACCGACGTTGCCGTTTGTGCCTTCAACAAATAATGCTTGTGGACTTGTTACAGAACCTAAACTCACGTCTCTTGTGGAATCACCTCTTATATCTAGCGCTCCACTTTGATTTCTTATTGAGCCAATAGCTGTTGTTCCACTTTGCAATAAAAATGAATCATTACTTCTAATTTGGCCGTTAACGTCTAATCCAACCCCAGGACTTGTTGTACCAATACCTACATTACCTCCGCTGAAATAATGACCGTCCCCATTTGAAAAATGAGTCCTATTACTGGAATCCATTTCTATTAAAGAGGTTTTTGTGCTACCTTTTTGTAACATTAAAATCTTAGGGCTACTTGAACTAGTAGAATTATCTGTATCTGCCGATACGGTAAATATACAATCTCCATTAGCGCCTGCTCCGGATGAAACTTCCAATTTACTTCCAGGACTAGCAGTTCCAATGCCGACTCTATCATTCGCAGTGTTTACATATAAGACGTCTGTATCTACTTGTACGGTATTTAAAAACCTTATAGCCATTTAATTGAATTTAATTATTATTACCCTATCTTTTGCACTAATACTCTAATTGAATTTGTAGGAGTAGAAGCAAATGTAATTGTTGCGGTAGTTGTTGATGCGCGATCTATATCGGCATATACCGTCTCATCAGTTGTTACATCATATAACTGTATAATAACGTCTTTAGTACCTAACCCGTGAGTTACAGTGGCTGTGTCCGTTATGGTTGCAGCAAAAGTATTATTTGAATTTGTTTGAGTATTTGTTACAGTTGCAATACCGCTTGAGTAGGCTACTGATATTCCGGTCCCTGCTGCTACAGCACCTGCTCCAATAACTCCCGCACTTGCTGTGGTTATACCGATGGTTCCAGTAGCTGTTATTGTTCCTCCAGTTATAGGGGCAGTAGTTGCAATACTTGTTACAGTTCCTCCAGAATCATTATCTGTCCAATCAGCAGTAAACGTACCTCCATCTCTTTGAGTGAAAGTCATTGTTTTTGTTGCACTACCGGTTACCGCGGCGCTTGCAACATAATTATCATAAGCTTCTGTCCATTGAGTTCCATTTCCATTGGTATCTGTTATGGTTCCTCCGGCAGTAATCGCTCCAGAAACACTAAGTGCATCAGTAGTTGGATTATATGTTAAGCCAGCGTCTCCTGCAACATTTGCGGTGCCAGTCCAGTAAGTTAGTTGATTAGCAGTACCAGATCCTGATAGTGTAGACGTGTTGTCTATTTTTTGCCATGCATCCGTACCTGCTCCATTAGAAACATATACTGCCCAGTCACCAACTTCCCAATCTGTAATACCAGAAAGACTCGTGCTACCAGCAACACTTACTATATAGAATACTCCATTAGCAGGTGTGGTACCAGCTAGAGAAGGTGTATCAGTACTTGCATTCCAGTTACCTTCAAAAGATAGACCAGAAGGTATGTTAGCAATTTCCCCGGTTACAAAATCATAGATTTGGTCCCCAGTTGCTAGTGCTGTACCAGCGTTTACTACTGCGGCTGTTTTTGCAGCAACTTCACCACCTACTATTTGAATAGTAGTATCATCTACATCTACTGCAACATCATTAGCGTTAACGGTAATACCATCACCCGATCCAATATTAAATGTAATTGTTTCATCGGCCGCTTGATTTAAAGTAAATGCTCCTCCAGTTATAAGGCCAGATCCCGCTGTTAATGTAATAGTAGCATCACTTGGGATTGCCGGCGCTGATCCAGCTGTAATACTTGTAACGTGACCAGTATCGTTTGTTGTTATCGAAGAAGGATAAGCATAGGTTCCGGCTGTACCAAAAGTATCGTGAGTTACCGATATAGTAGTATTTCCTGATTGGTTAGCGGTAAAAGTCCCATTACCTCCTAAAGCTCCTGTACCTTGTACTGTTAATGTTCCGTCACCTACCGTAGGCAATGATGCTGAAGTTATATACCCGGCGCCATTGGTTATTTGGTTATTGTTGATTGCAAAGGTTACATCAGCTAAGCCTTGTCTTGTTAGCGTAACTGTTCCAGAGCTAATACTACCACCTGTTACATAATTATTAGTATCCGTGTTGTCCCCTACATATTCCCAAGAGCCATTTTCACCTACTTTAAGACCTGGCGATGCGCCTGTATTGTAATATAGTTGACCGTCTACCGGTGTTCCAGCGAGAGCATCACTTGCTTGATTCTCAATTGTCGGGTGTAATAGTTGATTTTGATTATAATCAACATTGTTTAAAAAATTAATTGCCATTGGTTTGTTATTTGTTGTTTTTGTTAATTTATGAAAGCCCTACCTGAGGAAGCTCCTGTGAATGTTATTGTTAAATTATTTAAGTCGATGAATTCAACTTCACCGAACATTTCAAAATCGTTTATATTAACGGACGTTACAGAGGGGAACTTGTTTAAGTTGTGCTGGATTGTCCATGTGTTTGACGCTACTGCTTGATTAAAAACAAAATTTTTATCACCTACGCCTGAAGATACAGTAAATGCAGCGAAATCATAATGCTTGTTTATATCTAAATTACCATTTCCTCCAATGTTCGTGAGGTTCAAAGTATAAACAGTTCCATTTAAAGTATAGCTTGTTATTTTAAAGTGACCAAATTCTTCGATGTTGTTTTGTTCACTAATAAGTATATCAGTACCCACTAAATATTGAATGAAAGCTACTGTGTTCTGACCAGACGAATCTACGCCTGATATTTGCATGGTAGTAATACTTGTTAAAGCATCTCCGTCTGTGGGTCCTGAAAAGCCACCTGCCTCAGGAGGTGTAGTGTCCGTAAATTTAAACACCATCTGACCTGATATAGATACCTTACCTTTAATGTTTAAATACTTAGCTACTCCAGCTGCAGTAAATTGTTTTGTTTGTCTATTTACAGAATCTGTACCAATCCAAGCATCTGTATCGGTTATATTTATGTCAAATGGATATGCGTTAATTCTTGCCATATCCTAAGTTTAGTTATATATTCTTATTTCTAAAGAACCGTTTGTAAATTTACCGTCGCTGTTATGTGTTTCTAGGTTTATAATTGTATTACTTACTCTTAACCATGCTACATCGTGGTTATTTTCTGCAGCACCTCCGTTTAAAAACACTATAGTTTTACCTGAAGTAAATAAACTATCCGATGCAGTTATTCTATAGCTTCCGCTTGATACTCTAGTGAATGTAAATGTTTTATTTGTTGTGTTAGCTAGCTGTGTAACTATAGGATCGTTTGTTCCTGTTTGACTTATTAAAGCCACGTAAGATGTATAACCTAAACTCGCGCTGTTTGCTAGATCAACTATTGATCCTACTGTGAAATTTCTAGTAGGATTACCAATTACCTCGGCTACTCCAGCTACATATGTTTCTGATCCTATTATTAAGTCCTGTGCTTTTGGTAGTATGTTAGGATATGCGGATATATCTGCCATGTTTTATTATTTATTATTGTTTATCATTTTTTGTACCATCACCAGAGTCTCCTCTGTTGTTTTTAATAGACATCTTTTTAGTTTTACCTACAGAACCATTAATATGATGTATATCCTTAGTACTACTTTGTCCAATTCTTTGGTTTTCTGCTTTCTTAGCTTTCCTGTCTGCTGTTTTAGCAAACAATATGTCTCTTCTAGCCTTTCTTCTCCTTGCCATAGGGCTCAACTGCTGCTTCGGTCCTCCTACTTTCTTAGGTTTTGCCATAATCGTTTCTTATACCTTTTATACTTACGCATAAACGTATTATTTTACAAGAGAAGAGTGCGACAATAGCCCACTACTATTATATATAACTAACTAACGTCACTGTTTTAAATTTTATTGCTAATAGAGAGAGATTTTGTTGCGTACTCATTTCACTTCACTAACCCAATACCCTTTTCCCTTTTCAAAAACCCACCCCCCTAGCCTTTTTTAGGCTTTTCCTGCACGGTTTCAGCTTTTCTTTACGTTTTCCAGCACAGGTTTAGGCTTCTGTCCGGGCACTACTAGCCAGACCTGGGTCCTCGACCTTGATCCTCACATTACACCTCCATTACCTACAACATTAACACGGCTTCACTACGATAATATATATGAATTTAACAATAACAAATAAATACTTATAACAATGAAACGATTAACAAACATTATCACAAAGATCAACAACATCATGACTGAATTAGGAACTGCTGCGGCGTATGCAATAAGACACTAAGCTCATGTATAGATCAGAGATCATAACACGACCAGATGGATCCACATACGTGCAATGTGTCTGGACTGGGTCTGAGGACTGGACCTTTACATCTGAGCACGAGCTCACGGCAGACCAGCTCAAGGCCTGGAATACTACCGAGTAACCTACAAAACTAATACGACTAACAATCGATAATATAAGTGAATAAC
>JAAHTG010000444.1_pt1 | contig 37277 bp, 33 predicted proteins | sample 6116081 | NCBI WGS metagenome assembly JAAHTG01 (sample SAMN13939989, study PRJNA603662) | sponge metagenome | isolation source: marine sponge | host: Mycale hentscheli | place: New Zealand | collected 2005 | reverse complement strand
ACTTGAAGACTCTTATGATGCGAATATTAAAGAGCAAAATGATTTTTCAAAAGAATTAGAAGAAGAATACGGGCCGGTGTCTGTAAACATTCAAACAGGAGAACTTACTGAAATAGAAAAAAATGACTAAGATTAAAGATTATTCACTAGATTCAACGGTATCAAAACAGGATAAGTTAGTAGGAACTGATAGTACAGACAATTCTACAAAATCTTTTTCTGTAACTTCCTTGAGCTCTTTTGTAAACAAAGATGTTTTAGGCATATTTGCTACAACTGATACTACTGTAAACATTCCTGTAAATACAAGCAGGGTTATTATGTTAAACGCTAGTAGTGGTGATATAACTTTAAACTTACATACAGCTGTTGATAATCAAGGTACGGTGTATCATATAATCATACCTAACAGTAATAACGTTACTATAGACCCTAACTCTACGGAACAAATAGATGGAGCTGCAACTAAGCTTATATCTAGTGGTGGGAATGGTTATTACAGTATTATTGCATATTCAGGAGCCTGGTATACGTTAAATTCGTAAATGGAAATCAGAAAAATATCGATAGGTGCAGACTATAAGTCTGATGCTATGCATTACATTCATGGACAAAATGTTTTAAATGGAGAGTATAGCATACACTTGATTCAATACAAAGAAAAGTCAGGGTCCTATAAGATATGGATAGAAAGAAAGGGAGAGGTTCTTCTTTGGAAAAAGTTTAATCACAACATGCCCATTTCTGTAGAATATAACATAAACTTTTAAATGAGGTCTCCTACCGACTTTATTGTTAAGCCTGCTAAGGGTAGAAGGTATGATAATATAAAAAAGATAGGTGGTGTGGACTTTATAACAAGTGCATCTCAAGAGGATCACACTGTTTCTAACAGGCAAGCAAAGGTGGTTTCTACACCAATTGGTTATAAGGGTGAAATAGTTCCTGGAGATACTCTTATTGTTCACCACAATGTCTTTAAGTATTTCTATGATATGAAGGGTCGACAGAAAAGCGGTAAAAGTTTTTTTAAAGATGACCTATTTTTAGTAGATGATTTTCAATATTTTTTATACAATCACAAAGATAAGTGGAAGTCTGTAGATAAGTTTTGTTTTGTAAAACCTATTGATAAAGAAGAGTTTTATTTAGATAGTGCCGGCAAAGAACAGCCACTTATAGGTATTATAAAATATACTAATAATTTATTGTTATCTTATGGTGTTAATGAAGGAGATAAAATTTCTTTTAAACCTGACTCTGAATATGAGTTTAATATAGATGGCGAGAAACTTTATAGGGTGTTTACTAATTCAATAACTGTAAAACTTTAATGGACGCTAAAAAAATTAAATTAGAAATAATAAAGGCCGCAGAAGCAGCTGTAAATGAACTTGTAAAGGTTGCTAAAGAAGATATTATAAAAAAAAATTTAGATGATCTTTCACCAGAATTAGCGGCAGATAGATTAAAAAATGCAGCTGCAACAAAGAAGCTCGCTATATTTGATGCTTTTGAAATATTATCTAGAATAGAATCAGAAAGGGCTTTGCTTGAAGATTCGGAAGAACAAAACCAAAACATAAACAGCTTTGCAGAAAGAAGAGCAAAATAAAAAATTTTATAGTGTTGTTGATATTATACCTTCAGGAATACTAAAAAGAAAAAACAAGGCAAAAACTTTTGAATACGGATATAATGAAAAGTATGATGTTGTTGTTATTTCTAAAAATGGAACTGTAGGTGATATATGGAATATAAATGGTATAAACATAGGCCTTCCTTGTTTACCTAAAACAATTCACAAAAGAAGCAAAAACAAATCAGAACAGTATTGGGAACCCTTTCAATATTCTAGTCAGCTACAAAAAATAAAAAGCATTTTTCAATGGAACGAAACTCCTAAAGACTTTAAGTCTAAATGGATTGACTATATAGAGTCTGAGTTTGATAGAAGAGAAGAAGGCTTCTGGTTTTACAATAACGGTACACCAACCTATGTTACAGGGACGCATTACATGTACCTTCAATGGACTAAGATTGATGTTGGTCATCCTGAATTTAGAGAAGCAAACAGAATATTCTTTATATTTTGGGAGGCTTGTAGGGCTGATATAAGAAGTTTTGGAATGATTTATTTAAAAATAAGACGTTCAGGATTTTCGTTTATGAGCTCTTCAGAGTGTGTAAATACCGCAACGCTTGCTAAGGATGGTAGGGTTGGTATACTTTCTAAGACAGGTTCTGATGCTAAAAAAATGTTTACAGATAAGGTGGTTCCAATATCAAGTAACTATCCTTTCTTTTTTAAACCTGTGCAAGATGGTATGGATAAACCAAAAACAGAGTTAGCCTATCGAGTTCCTGCTTCTAAGATTACTAAAAAAAACATGTATGATGTTGAAAAGGAAGGGATAGCAGGTTTAGACACCACCATTGACTGGAAGAATACAGACGACAACTCTTATGATGGTGAGAAGCTTTTACTTTTAGTACACGATGAAAGTGGTAAATGGATTAGGCCTAACAACATACTAAACAACTGGCGTGTAACTAAAACCTGTTTAAGATTAGGAAGTAGAGTTATTGGAAAATGTCTTATGGGTTCTACTTCAAACGCTTTAGATAAAGGAGGTGAAAACTTTAAGAGGTTATACTACGACTCTGATCCTAAACAAAGAAATGCAAACGGACAAACTAAGAGTGGGTTATACAATCTTTTTATTCCTATGGAATGGAACTTAGAAGGTTTTATTGATAAATATGGAATGCCTGTTTTAGAAGCACCTTCTAAAAATACGGTCACACCACTAGGAGATAAAATAAAACAAAGCTCTATACAGTACTGGGAAAATGAAGTTAAATCTTTGAAGGGGGATGCTGATGCTCTTAATGAGTTTTATAGACAGTTTCCAAGAACCGAGTCGCATGCTTTTAGAGATGAAAGTAAGTCTTCTATATTTAATTTAACCAAGCTGTATCAACAGATAGATTATAACGATAATTTAATTAGAGACAAGATTTTAGTTAAAGGGTCCTTCCATTGGAAAAACGGAGAAAAGGATACAGAGGTTGTATGGACACCTGATCAAAGAGGAAGGTTCTTGGTTTCTTGGATCCCAGGGCAAAAACTTCAAAACAGAAAAGAAACAAAGTCAGGATTAAAACATCCTGGCAATGCACACCTAGGGTCTTTTGGTTGTGACTCCTACGACATATCTGGAACAGTTGGTGGAGGTGGATCTAACGGAGCTTTACATGGTTTAACTAAGTTTCACATGGACGATGCTCCAGTTAATGAGTTTTTTTTAGAGTATGTTGCAAGACCTCAAACTGCTGAAATATTCTTTGAAGAAGTTCTTATGGCTTGTGTGTTTTATGGGATGCCTATACTTGTGGAGAACAACAAACCTAGGCTTTTATATCATTTTAAAAATAGGGGTTATAGGAAATATTCTTTAAACAGGCCAGACAAGTCAATAAGAAATCTATCTAAAACAGAAAAAGAATTAGGTGGTATACCTAACACTTCGGAGGCAGTAAAACAAGCTCACGCTTCTGCTATAGAAACCTATATTGAAAAACACGTTGGACTAGATATGGAGGGGGTTTATAGACCTAATGATGAAATGGGATCAATGTATTTTACAAGAACGATACAAGATTGGGCAAGGTTTGATATAAACAACAGAACAAAGTTTGATGCCTCTATAAGCTCAGGGCTTGCTATTATGGCAAATCAAAAGTTTAATTACCAGGAGTCTAAAAAAGAATCAAAAATAAGCATTAACTTTGCAAGATATAACAACAAGGGAAGATTCAGTCAAATAATCACATGAAGGACGTAAAGATAAGCATTAATCCCTCTTCTTTTCCAAGTCAGTTTGTACCTGACTCTACAAAGAATACTATGGAGTTTGGTCTACAAATAGGTCAAGCTATACAGTATGAATGGTTTAAAAGAGATAATACAAGTTCAAAGTTTTATAATCAATGGGACGCATTCCATAAATTAAGGCTATACGCAAGAGCTGAACAATCAGCTGGAAAGTACAAAAATGAATTAGCTGTAGATGGAGACTTATCTTACATGAACCTAGACTGGACACCTGTCCCTATTATTCCAAAGTTTGTTGATATTGTGGTTAACGGAATGTCAGACAGATTGTTTGATGTAAAGGCGTATGCACAAGATGCAATGTCTGCAGAAAAAAGAAATCAATACCAAGAAAATATAGAAGCTGACATGGTTTCTAAAGACCTTCTTAATCAAATTAAAACAGATTTTGGGGTTGACGCTTTCAATACTGATCCTGAAAATTTACCAGAAAACGATGATGAACTTCAATTGCATATGCAACTTGATTATAAGTCATCAATAGAGCTGGCTGAAGAAGCAGCTATAAATACAATACTTTCAGAAAACCTGTATGAAGACACTCGTAAAAGAACATTGTATGACCTAACAACTTTAGGTATTGGTGTTGTAAAACACGAGTTTGTTTTAGGTGAGGGTATTGTTGCTAAGTATGTAGATCCAGCAAACATTGTATACAGCTATACAGAAGACCCTAACTTTAAGGATTGTTTCTATTGGGGTGAAGTAAAGAACGTACCTATAGGAGAGGTTGTAAAGATAGATCCAACTGTTACAAACGAGCAGCTAGAAGAAATATCCAAATACAGTCAGGATTGGTATAACTACTTTAGAGGATCACAGTACTATAACAATTCAGTATTTAATAACGATAGTGTAACACTTCTTTATTTTAATTATAAAACGACTAAGAAATTTGTTTATAAAAAGAAAAACGAAAAGGTTATAGAAAAAGAAGATACTTTTAATCCTCCACAAGAAATGATGGAAGAGAGAGGGTTTGAAAGAATAGAAAAAAATATAGACGTATGGTATGAAGGTGTTATGGTTATGGGTACTAACATTGTTTTAAAATGGCAAATGGCAGAAAACATGGTTCGTCCTAAGTCAGCATCACAAAATGCAATGTCTAACTATGTGGCTTGTGCACCTAGAATGTATAAAGGGAATATAGAATCTTTACTAAGAAGAATGGTTCCTTTTGCAGACCTTATACAAATGACTCATTTAAAGTTACAGCAAGTAATACAAAAGGTTGTACCAGATGGTGTCTTTATAGATGCTGATGGTTTAAATGAGGTTGACCTTGGGAACGGAGCAACATACAATCCAGAGGATGCACTTAAGTTGTATTTCCAAACCGGTTCTGTTGTTGGTAGAAGCTACACACAAGACGGTGAGTTTAATAACGCAAGGGTTCCTATACAGGAGCTTTCTAAAAACTCAGGACAAGCTAAAATATCTAGTTTAATAGGAAGTTACAATCATTACATGCAAATGCTTAGAGATGTAACAGGACTAAACGAAGCTAGAGACGGGTCTACACCAGATCCTAATTCACTTGTTGGATTACAAAAAATAGCGGCTCTTAATAGTAACACAGCTACAAGACATATACTAGAAGGATTTTTAGATATTACAAGAGACTTAGCTACAGGATTATCTTGTAGGGTTTCAGATGCATTAGAATATTCTGAATATAAGGACGAGTTTGCAATGCAGATTGGTAAGTATAACGTGAACCTTCTAGATGAAATTAAGGACTTACATATATATGACTTTGGTATTTTTATTGAAGTAGCTCCAGATGATGAAGAAAAACAACAGTTAGAACAAAACATTCAGGTTGCTCTATCTCGTGAGGCTATTGATCTTGATGACGCTATTGATATACGTGAAATTAGAAACGTAAAACTAGCAAACCAGTTACTTAAAGTAAAGCGTAAGAAAAAAGAAAAAATAAAGCAGCAGTTTGAAATGCAGAAAATACAGCAGCAGCAGCAAGCGCAAATGCAGTCACAGCAAATGGCCGCTCAAGTTTCAGCTCAAAAAATGCAAATGGAAACTCAATCTAAAATGCAAATAGCACAAGCTTCAGCAGGTTTTGAGTTAGAAAAATTAAGGGGTGAGGCACAGTTAAAGACACAACTGATGCAGCTTGAATTCCAGTTAAACATGCAGCTAAAGGGTATTGACTCTGAAACGTTACAGAAAAGAGAAGATAACAAAGAAAAAGCAAAGTCTGATAGGATTAGTTTACAAAACTCTCAGCAATCTAAACTGATAGAGCAACGTAAAAAAGATTTACCTCCTATTAGTTTTGAATCTAACGAGGACACACTAGATGGTTTTGATCTAGCTGAGTTTGAACCACGTTAAAAATAAATATAAATAATGCGTAATTTTGCGCTATAAATTAAATTAAATATGGAATTAAAATTAAAAGCGGTCCCAGGACCAGATGAAACAGCTGTAGAAGAGGTTGTTGAAAATCCTGTTGAAGAACAGGTGGAGGAAACTCCTGCTGCAGAAGTTGTTGAAGAACAGACTGTAGAGGAACAAGCGAGCGAAACTCGTGAGTTACAAGAAGAAGACGTTCTTTCATATATTAAAAATAGATACGAAAAGGATATAAATTCTGTTGATGAATTATTTTCTCAGACTGAGAGTAATGAGGAGTTACCAGAAGATGTATCAGCATTCTTAAAGTATAAAAAAGAAACGGGTAGGGGTATTCAAGACTTTATGAAAATTCAAAAGAATTATGAAGACATGAATCCAGACCAAATTTTGCGTGAGTATTATTCTAGTACAGAATCTGACTTAGACGACGATGACATTACTTATTTAATGGACGACAAGTTTAAGTTTGATGAAGATGAAGAGGAGGAGTCTGTAGGAAAGAAAAAAGCAATCGCAAAAAAAAGAGAGCTTGCAAAAGCAAAAAAGTATTTTAATGAATTAAAGGAGACATACAAGGTACCTGTCGAGTCGTCAGCGTCACCTGTCAACGAAAAGGAGTTAGAAGACTACAATGCTTACAAGAAATATGTATCTGAGTCACAAAGTGTTCAAGAGAAGAACCAAAAACGATCTGAGTATTTTCTAAAAAAAACAGACGATTTGTTCAACGAAGAATTTAAAGGTTTTGAATTCGATTTCGATGATCAAAAAGTAGTTTTTAATCCAGGAGATATAAAGACCGTAAAAAGTTCTCAGTCAGACATCAACAACTTTATTGGGAAATATCTTGATAAAGAAGGAATGATAACTGATCCAATTGGATACCATAAGGCTTTAAGTGCTGCACTTAATCCAGATAAGATGGCGCAATTCTTTTACGAAAAAGGTAAAGCGGATGCGGTTGACAATGTTTCAAAACAGTCTAAAAATATAAACATGGACGTTAGAAACACACCTCAACAAATGTCTAATACAAGTGGATTAAAGTTCAGAGCTATAAACCCTGATAGTGGCAGAGGATTAAAGATTAAAAAACGAAGTTAAAAATTAAAAAAAATTATTAAAAAATGGCACAAAATATTTCATTAGGGGGATCAGTGAGTTTAACTCCAGCCCCAAGCAAGGTAGCATTACCTGGCGCTTACATTACAAGTTTTGATTTCTTAAGCCAATATCTACCAGATGTTGCAGAAAAAGAATTCGAAAGATATGGGAATCGTTCCGTAAGTTCTTTCTTAAGAATGGTAGGAGCAGAGATGCCTTGTAACTCTGACTTAATTAAATGGTCTGAGCAAGGTAGATTACACATTAAATACGAAGGAGTAGTCCTTGAGAATTCAGAAGTAGCAACTAACGATAGTGTTGTTATTGAAATTCCAAATCACGTATTAAGAAAAGGACAAACTGTTATGGTATCTGACGGTGGTTCTAGTGCAACTGCATCATTTAAAGGTATTATTACAGCTGTTGTTACTGGAGCTTCTGGAACAATTACTGTAGCAATATACGACGCTGATGGTCTTCCAGCAGTTTCAGGCTTATCTTCAGGAGACAACTCAGGAACTAACCTAGACGTGTTTGTTTACGGATCTGAATTTAAAAAAGGATCAAATGGAATTGAAGGATCTTTAGAGGCTCCGACAGACATTAAGTCAAACAACCCAATTATCATCAAGGATAAGTATTCTGTATCAGGATCTGATATGGCACAAATTGGATGGATTGAAGTTACTACAGAAAACGGTGCTTCAGGATATTTATGGTATCTAAAGTCTGAGCACGAAACTAGACTAAGATTCGAAGACTACTTAGAAACAGCAATGGTTGAGGCAGTACCTGCTGAAGCTAATTCTGGTGCTATTGCAGCAAGTGGTGATTTAGGGAACAAAGGTTCTGAAGGTTTATTTTACGCTATCGAAAACGGAGGTAACACATCTACTGGAGACATTCTTTCTTTAGACGATGTTGATGCAATTGTTGGTAGATTAGATAAGCAAGGAGCTATTGAAGAAAACGTGATATTTGTAAACCGTGGTTTATCTTTCCAGATTGACAACGTTCTTGCTGAGTTAAACGGATTTGATACAAGTGGAGGAGCTGCGAATGCTGCATCATTTGGACTGTTTGACAACGATACTGATATGGCACTTAACCTTGGATTCTCTGGATTCAGAAGAGGTTATGACTTCTATAAGTCTGACTGGAAATACCTAAACGATGCAACAATGCGTGGAGGTCTTACAGGAGGAGCTATAGACGGTGTATTAGTACCAGCTGGTTCTACAACTGTTTACGACCAAGTATTAGGAAAGAATGCAAAACGTCCTTTCTTACACGTAAGATACAAAGCTTCACAATCTGAAGACAGAAAAATGAAGTCTTGGATAGTTGGATCTGCAGGAGGTGCTTCTAATAGCGATTTAGATGCTATGGAGGTTCATTTCTTATCAGAAAGAGCTCTTTGTACTCTTGGTGCAAACAATTTCTTCTTATTCAAATAAGATTACTTAAAGGATGGGATCGCTTAGGTGGTCCCTCCTTTTTTTTATTAAACTTAAAATTAAATTAAAATGAAAACTAAATTAGTCGTAAAAGACAGAACTTACAGATTAAAAGGTAAAAAAGCACCTATAAGCTTTATATTAAACTCAAGAAACTCACGTAGAAAACCTTTACTACATTTTGACGGTACTTCTAACAGAGCCTTGAGATATTCATCCAACCAACAATCCCCATTTGAAGACGATCAAGACAATAACGCTATTATTGAGCCTGTTGTATTTGAAGATGGTATGTTAGTTGTTTCAAAAAATAATCCTGTATTACAGGAGTTTTTATCATTACACCCAGCACTTGACGTTCTTTTTGAAGAAATAGATACAGAAAGAGATGCAAGTAAAGAGGTTGAAGAAATGGATCATCAGATAGATGCGTTAATAGCAGCAAAAGATTTAGATTTAGAAATGCTTGAAACCATAGGTAGGATATCACTTAACTTAAATGTAGATAAGGTATCAACCGCTGAATTGAAACGTGATGTTCGTTTGTATGCTAAGAACAGTCCAAAAGATTTTTTAGATACACTAAACGATCCTTTACTAAAGTTACAGTCCTTGGCCTCTAAGTCATTAGCTGAAGGTCTTTTAAGACTGAAAAACAAGGGAAAAGATATTTACTTTAACCTACCTTCTAATAAAAAGAAACTAATAAGCATTCCTTTTGGAGAGACAGCAGTAATGTCCTTAGCTCAGTTCTTTAAAACAGACGATGGTATAGAGCTCATGCAGCTACTAGAAAGTAAGCTTGAAGATTAAATTTAACTAAGCCCCTCAAACCAGAGGGGTTTATTTTTTTTCACTATCTTTGCGTAAAAGATTACTAGATGATAAATAGTGTAAGAAATACTGTATTAGCTGTAGCGAACAAACAAAATTTTGGTTATATAACGCCGTCTGATTTTAATCTTTATGCAAAGCAAGCTCAGTTAGATATTTTTGAGAATTACTTTTACAGGTATAATGAATGGAATGTAAAGCAAAATGCTAGAGTTTCAGGCAGTGGATATGCCGATATAGTAAAAAATTTAGAAGAGGTAATAGACAAGTTTTCTTCATCAAACACACCTAGTGATTCAAGTGCGCCTGTATTCCCACTACCTACAGACTATTACTTAATTAATGTAGTTAAGTATTCTTCAAAAGAAGTTGAAAAGGTTTCTCAAAATAAAATATTAAATCTTACATCTTCACATTTAACAGCGCCAACAACAACATTTCCTGCATATGTTATGGACGGATCTAATATTACTGTTTATCCTAGTACTATCAGTACAGGAGTAAGCATACAATACATAAGAAAACCTTTAGACCCTAAGTGGACTTACGCTACCTTATCGGCAGGAGAACCTGTGTTTAATCAGTCTGCAAGTGACTATCAAGACTTTGAGTTACCAGAAACAGATGAACCAACACTAGTAAATAAAATATTAAAGTATGCAGGTATATCAATAAGAGAGACTGATGTATACAAGGCAGGTGAAAACGATGAAGTTAAAGAAACACAAAAACAAGGATAATGGCATTTATAACAGGATATCAATATTACGAAAACGATGGAGGATTACCAGAAGATAAAAACTGGGGGTCTTATCAATACATAACATTATCTGATATCGTAAATAACTTTATGCTTATGTATGTAGGCAACGATAAGTTAGTTAATAATGTAGAAAGGTATAATGTTCTTTTTCATGCAAAACGTGGTGTACAAGAACTAAATTACGATGCATTAAAAGAAACTAAAATATTAGAACTTACAGTTAACGATAGTGCTAGTATAGTTTTACCACCTGACTACATAAACTGGGTTAGAATATCCTTATCTAAGGACGGTGTTCTTTTCCCTCTTAATGAAAACAATAAAACAAACTTTGCTAAGAGTTACCTTCAAGATAACGAACACAGAGTACTGTTTGATGCTAATGGTGACGTTCTTATAGGGACCTCTCTTCTTGATGAGTCTAGAGTAAACGGAACATTAAAGTCTGAGTTTTTAGATACCAAAGATATTAGCGCTTACAATATTGATGGAAATATAGTTTACGACTATCAAGTGTCTGCAAGGTATGGTTTAAATTCAGATACTGCTAATCAAAACAACACATTTAGAATAGATAAACAAAAGGGAGTAGTAAACTTTTCTTCAGCTCTTGCTGATAAAGAAATTGTTTTAGAATATGTTTCTGACGGTATGGAAAACGGAACAGACTCTGATGTAAAACTAAACAAATTATTTGAAGATTACATTTATGCTTACATTAAGTATGCTATATTAAATTCAAAAGTAGGTGTACAAGAGTACGTTGTTAGACGTTCACAAAAAGATAAAAGTTCTTTACTAAGAAATGCTAAAATAAGATTGAGTAATATTCACCCTGGTCGACTCATTATGGCTATGAGAGGCCAAAATAAATGGTTGAAGTAGAATGAATATAAATAAAAATTTTATAGGGTCTAGAATGAACAAGAGTCTAGACGAAAGATTAGTGCCAAACGGAGACTATATCGATGCATTAAACATAAGAAACTCTTCTTCAGAAGATGGGCAAGCAGGTACAGTTGAAAACTCTAAGGGTAACGAGCTTTTAGTTTCATTGACTTATGAAGGAAGCGCACTAACAAATCCTAAGTGTATTGGAGCTTATGAAGACGGTACTAACGAGACTATATACTGGTTTGTAACTTCAGACAATGTAGACATTATTGCATCTTTTAATACACGAACGCAGTCGGTTATATACCATGTTATAAGTGAAACTATTTTAAATTTTAATTCAGAATACTTAATAAATGGTATTGATCTTATAGACGATCTTTTGTTTTTTACAGACAACTATAATCAACCTAGAAGAATAGATGTAAAAGCAAACTATCCGCATCCAATATCTAATGTAGATCAGTTTACAGAAGACGACATATCGGTTATTGTAAAACCCCCTATTAGTTCTCCTAGTTTACTTTTACTAGACAAGGCCACAGACCAAAATTATATAGAAGAAAAGTTTATAAGGTTTGCTTATAGATATAAATATAAAGGAGGAGAGTACTCAGCGCTTTCTGAATTTTCAGATATAGCATTTTCTCCAGGTCAGTTTAAGTTAAACTACGGAAATTACGATATGGAGGGTATGAAAAATATTTTTAATTCTGTTTCGGTTAGTTTTAATACAGGCGGACCTAATGTAACAGGTGTGGATTTATGTTTTAAAACATCTACTTCTAATATTATAAATGTTATTGAAAAATTTAATAAAATAGAAAAGGGTTGGGCAAATAATAACGAAGTATCGGTTGAATTTAATAATCAAAAGATATATACCACTCTTACTGAGAGCGAACTACTAAGGGTTTATGATAATGTTCCTAAAAAAGCAAAGTCTCAAACGTCTATGGGTAACAGGATTATATATGGAAATTATGTTGATGGTTACGATATTGACACCACTATAGACTACGATGTTGAACTTGTTTCTCAAGACATAGGTTTTAATGAAATAACAGAAACAGAGTCTGATGGCGTATACACCATAGATTCTTTTACAACAATAACAGACTCTAAACTAGACATGGACCTTTCTGGTGTAAAACTAAAAGAAGGAGGGACTTTGTTTATAAACTTCAATATTGAACATGATTCTTTTGGAGGCAGTGCAACATACACTTCAGCTCCTGAAAACAAATTTGAACAAACATTTAGATTTATATTTCCAAGAACATTTACTTCTGTAGGTGACCTAGCAACTTCTAGTGAGTTTATAAATTCTGTTCAATCTTCATCAACATTTGCAAACGCATCAAACGGTTATAGTTTAACAGATTTATTTTATGCTCAAATAGAAGCTAAGTCAGGGTGGACAGCAGATGGAGGTGGTATAAACTCAGAAACTGGAGACTTTGAAATAACATTTTCTGGTGACACCTTAAGCATACAAATACCTGCTATACGATACGAAGACAATGCAAATGCTGGGACTTATGCTTACGAATACTTTAACCACGGCACAACATCAGTTTCTGTAATAGAAATTGACAGTAGGCAAAGCTTACACAGTAACAGAGATTATGAGCTGGGTATAGTTTATTTGGATCAGTACAATAGAGCATCTACTGCTTTAGTTTGTAGCACTAACACTGTTCATGTACAAGCTAAAGATTCAGTTTTAAAAAATAGTATAAAAGCCACAATTAAAAACTTAGCACCCACTTGGGCTAGTAGATACAGGTTTGTATTGAAACCAAGTAAGGGTAGTTACGAAACTATATACACTAAACTATACTACTGGGATCCAGAAGAAAGTGCATGGTGGTTAAAGTTAGAAGGTGACCATCAAACAAAAGCTAAAACAGGAGATAATTTGATTGTAAAATCTTCTTCATCTGGACCTACTTTAGAAGTTATAAAAACAAAAATTCTTGATTTAGAAACTAAAGAAAAATATTTTATAGACGACACAGATGGAAATGAAGTTCCTAAAGTAGGTGGGGTATTTATGAAAATAAAGCCAAGAGGGTTTAGCATACAGCAAGAGGTAGAAAATCAAATTATAGATAACGGTAATATTGAGGTTCAAAATTTTGATCTTTTTTATGGAACTACCATTGAAAACACGGGAGCTGGTGCCTCATATGTAGAATATACTATTCCTGCGGGAAGTATTGTTACCTTTAAAATAAAAAACGAAAGACTAGGTTCTGGAACAAGTTGTGGCTCTAGGTTTTTTATATTAGATAGATCTTATACAGCCAGTAGGGACTATGATAACATGTATGATTTTATAGTAGGAGAAAGCATAAACTTTAATAATCCAACAAATAACCCAGAGGTTGAGAGTTCGGATGATACTAAACCCTCAGCTGAGTTTGATGATAGAATAGGGGACGAAAACGATGTAGTTTCATTTAATTATTATTACAATCCTTTAGTATTGCCTGATTACAAGGGCGGCCCTGTTTCTATAGTGGATCCACCAAGAACAGAAGGGGTTACAAAAATTAGATATTTTAGACACTCAGATACAGCTAGTGACGGTAGAGCTTGGTTGGGATTTAAATCAGCAGGTACAGCTTGTAATGGTCGTAATTATTGGTTAAACGTAGATATTGAAGTTGAAAGAGCTGATTCCCTGCTTGTTTTTGAAACAGAACCAAAAGAGAACACAAACGAAATATACTACGAAAGTTCAAAGAGTTATCCAATAACAAACAGGTACCACCAAGGAGACGTAACAAACCAAGATGCATCTAACGACGCTGTAGTAAACGTGGCTCTATACGACTGTTTCTCATTTGGAAATGGCGTAGAAAGTATAAAAATAAATGACGGCTTGGCTGACCCTGGTTTTAAAATGGGAGCAAGAGTTACCGCTGTTTCTGAACAAGATTATAAGGAGGCTCACAGATATGCAGATTTAACCTACAGTGGTGTTTATAGAACAGAAACAAACATTAATAAACTAAACGAGTTTAACTTAGGGCTTGTTAATTTTAAGTCTTTAGAAAAATCTTTTGGACCAATAAATAAGTTACACGCTAGACAAACAGATATACTTGTTTTACAAGAAGATAAGATATCTAACGTACTTCAAGGTAAAAATTTATTGTCAGACGCTGGAGTTGGAGGAGCTCTTGTTAGTACACCAGAAGTTTTAGGAATACAAGTATCTAGGATAGAAGAGTTTGGTATAAGTAATAATCCAGGTAGTTTCTCTACTTATGGTAGTGACATATACTTTACAGATGCTAAAAGAGGTTGTGTTATAAATATTAATGGACAGTCTTACAATACCGATAAACTAAATATTATTTCACAACTAGGAATGCGTTCTTGGTTTAGAGACAGATTTATAGAAAAGAAAAACAACATTATTTTAGGAGGGTATGACCCGTATATGAACGAGTATGTACTTTCTTTTACAGATGATGATTTAGAAATACAAACAGATACAATAGAGTGTGGTGTTGAAATTAATCAAGAATCTTCAAGCAATGCGTTAACTTATACAGTTAGTCTTGATGATGTAATTGGTACGTCCACTATAACCTATGCTGTAACTTCAGGAAGTATAAACGTGTCACTAACGTACGACGGAACAGAAGATATAAACAGTACAGTAACTGGTTCTGGAACACTTACGTTTACTAAAGATAATTACGACGTCAACAAGGCTACCTTGGTGATTACACCAACAAATGCAACATATTCACTTAATGTAGGGTGTGTGGCAACACAAGAACTTACTGTTATTAGGTTAGTTAAAAACACAGATAGACTAGATACTAAAACAATACATCACGAATATTTCTGGTCAGAATCAGGACATACAAGTCCAATAACAACAGACGTATTTACTTTTGATGATGGCCCTGTTTCTTTTTATAAATCTGTTACCGGTAATGAGTCTCAAGGAGTAACACCAAAAGAAGGTGCAACAGTAACACTAAGACACAGACAGGTTACAGGTGATACAGCAACTTTCGGAACAGATAAGTTTAAGTACTTAGTTTCTAACACCCTGTATTCTGAAAATGATATAGCAACCTTAACTCCTTTATTACAAGAAGCTACACCTATATCAAATCCTTCTACTGGAGTTCATGAGGCTACATTTACTTACAACAATCCTTCTGATCATCAGTACCTATACTTGGTTTGGGACTATGGTATAGGAGTTGCAGATTCTTTATGTTATTCAAGTTCAACTATTAACGACGCTTGTTGTACGTGTGACTCAGATTCTTTAACAACTTACTATGTAGACGGATCAGATCTGTCAGATGCTTTAGGTATATATACCGACACTGCTTTATTAACAAAAGCAACTGATGGGTTCTATAGTGACTTAACTATAGTTAGAGAACAAACTTCTGGAGACTTGTTAACACAATCAAACTGTCCGTCTTGTAGTGGTGGAGAAGGAGGCGGAGGCGGAGAAGGAAGTAGCTTAACTTCATACAGCTCATCAGATATGGGTGTATTTAATCAAACCTGTCCAGTTAACGGTAGTGTACACACTCTAGATCAGACCTACTATCACGATGGTAGTGGTACATATCCAACAGCTGGAGACATATGTTACTCTGATAGTACGGGTTATAACGTACTTCTAGCAGGATACTACGTACTAGGTAACTCTACTTCAGGAGCTGGTAATAGAAATTATATATTTATAGATAATAACACTGGAACAGTCGCAGCAGGCTATCCACAAACTTGTTAATCATGGCAATTTATACACTAACATACAGTCAGTCGGCAAAAGGATGGCCATCTTTGTACTCATTTCAACCTGAGATGATGATAGGAATGAACAATTATTTTTATTCGTTTAAGAATGGGAACCTTTATAGACACAATACAAACTCTACTAGAAATAATTTCTATGGAGTTCAGTACAACTCAAAAATAACAGGTGTTATAAACGATGCACCAAACACAGTTAAAACTTTTAAAACCATTTCTTTGGAAGGTAATAAATCTTGGGACTGTACTATAACAACTGATTTAGGAAGTGGCTACATAGACGCTGATTGGTTTGTTAAAAAAGAAGGAGAACATTACGCACATATAAGAAGGAATGCAGATGATGATGTGTTAGAATTAAGATCAGCTTTAGGTATAGGAGAAATAACAAGTTTAGACTCTTCTACAGCTAGTGCCGTTGTTTTAACTTTTAGTTTTAATATAGCTTCTACAGTTTCTGTGGGTGATAAGATTTATAAAGAATCAGGGGGTGCTGTTTCACTTGTTGGTGATATAACAGCTATATCTGGAGTAACAATAACTGTAGACACAACGGTTACCGGAGGATCAATACCTTCGGCTAGTCAGTTTGTTATGCATATAAAAAATAATATAGTAGAGTCATATGGTACTACAGGATATTACTTGCAGTATGTCTTAGAAAACGATTCTACTACATTTACAGAACTGTATAGTATAGGGTCAAGTCTATTTAAGAGTTTTCCTTAAAATTCACTATCTTTGCAATAACTATATAAAAATAAAAGCATGGATGAAACAGCAGGATTTGGTTCAAAATTATTAGGCGCTTTAGGTCCTATAGGAGCTGGACTACAAGTTTTAGGAGCTGGATTTCAAATTGGACAAGCAATTGATGCTAAGAAAAAACAACGTGACGCAGAAAGATCTGCACAAGTAGCACTAAGTCAAGCTAAAAGAAAGCTAGAGGTAAATAGATTAGAAGGTGTTCAGTTACCTTTAGATGCATACGAAGCTGCTATGAGAGCAACCACGGCACAACAGATGCAATCTTTAGAAGGTCTTAGAGAAGCTGACTCAAGAACTTTAGCTGCAGGTGTGGGTAAACTACAGATGGCAGGTGATGTTGCTACAGAAAGAACTAGAAGACAAATGGAGCAGGCTATAACAGAAAGAGAAACGGCTATAGCTAAGGAACAGTCTAGAATAGATCAAACTTTAGCAAGTTTGGATTTACAAGAAGCAGCAGGTGCACAAGAAGCAGCAGCACAAAGAGAAGAACAGTTTGCTTTAGGTTTATCAAGTGGTATTGCAGGATTAGGTTCTGCAGCACAAACACTATATGGAGATAGTGATTTATATCAGTCTAGACAGAACGAATTAAAAGCTGCAGCTGAACTACAAAAACAAGGGAAAATATCTGCTGATTTAAACATAAGACAAGCTAGAAGAAAAATGTTAGACATGGGGTATACACCTGAAGAAATTATGAAGTTTTCAGAAGGATAAAATATGGCAACTTACTACAAATATAAAGAAAGGGATCTAGACAAGTCTATGATTGATTGGAGTGGTTTAACTAAAACCATTTCTGACAACCTGTTAAAAGAGAAGGCTGATAGAGAAAAAAGAAAGTTTGAGCTTGAAGAAAGTTATCAAGAGCAATTAAGTAAAATTAATGAATACGAGCAGGGAGTAGATCCAACAGCTAATGAGTTTGCAATGAAGCAAGCCCAACAAGCCAGAGATTTTTTGATGGAGAACCATAAACTTATGAAGGCTGGGTTGAGACCTGTTAACGACTCTAAGCTTATCAAACAACGTGTTGGAGATACCTGGACTACACTTAGTGGTTCATTAAAAACTTATAACGAAAACTTTAAAAGACTTAGTGAGTTAGACGGCAAAGGAAACGAAGCTGTACTAAAAGCTATGTCAGATCAACTAGATTTAAAAGGTAAACAGATATACTACGATCCAAATACTGGAGCTGGTTACTATGTTAGTGTAGACAAGAATGGAGAGATAGACATGAACACAGCAGTTCCTGTAAAAGCTCTTACCAACATACAACACCAAGAGTTTGACACTATAGATGTAAACGCTGAAGCGGCTAAGGTTGCTAAGAATGCGGCACAATGGAAAACATTTTTATCATCAACTACAGATATAAAGGATGCTAGACTTAATCCTAATTATAAAAATTGGATAGACAATACAGCAAAAAGTGCATTAAGTTCTAACGAAAAGGTAGCCTCTGTTCTTATGGACTACCTAGGTATAGAATACAACACAGATGGTACGCCAAGTAAAAGAACTGTTAGTTATCAAAGGGTTAAGGAATATGGTCCAAATGGTGAGCTTATAATGGAAGATGTTTCTGTAGATGTTGGTGATGTTGAAATGAAGTTTAATCCTAAGTCAGGTAAACTAGAACCACAACTTACAGATAAGCAAAAGAAGTATGCAGGGGATGCGTATAAAAATGCTATAGAAATAAATATTGCTAGAGAAGCTTCTAAGGATTATGTAAGACCTATTAAAGATACTCCAGGAGAAAAATCAGATAAGTCTAATACAACAATTATAGATGACTTTGTTCTTAGAGGACAATACTCAGGTTTAAAAGCTTTATTACAAAACGTTGCAAGTGATGTTCAACTTTCTCCAGATGGAGATAAACTTACTGTTATAAAGAAAGATGGCACCGCTGTTCCTATACAACTAAAAAATGCAGATGGAAGTAATGTTCCTTCTAGAGACGTAGGTGTTTCAATTGCAGGAATAATTGATCCTAAGTTTGCAGGAACATATAGAAATCAATCAAAAGCATCCACAAGTCAAGGAGTAAACACTGGTGTATACGACACAACAATTTATGACGAGCTTTCAAGAAAAGTCTCATTGTCACCTGAACAAATACAAGGTCTTGATACTGTCATGTTACCAAAACAAATGGATGATGGGTTTGGTGGCGTTACAATAGTTAGAGCAACTTCTCAACAAATAAACGCTCAATTGACTAGTGTAGGAAAATCTTTAGGGCTAGATCCTAATTTATTTAAAATTTCTAAAGATCCGTTTACAAATATAGACTCTATATATTATGATAACCAAGAAATAGGAATTATTGGAGAAACTACAGGAACACAATTAGCACAAAAATTATCAGGACTAGCTGCTGAAGGTGGCGCACCAATACCAGAATAACATATGAACGAGTATTTATTAAATCTTTACAACTGGATATCAAGCAAGGATTCTAACTTTGCCTCTAGAGCTACACCTGAAAAGTTTGTAGAAAAGATGGAGAACGATCCTAGTTATAACGCTAGTATACATAAATGGATATCAAGTAAGGACGGAATGTTCAGTCAAAAATCTCCATTAAATGTTTTTCAAGAAAAGACATTAAAAAAAAAAGATTTACCTGTCGTTTCTTCTTCTCAAAAGGACGTTACGGAGCCTGTATCAACGGACGCTGGTTCATTGGTATCTCCAGAAAAGCTTCAAGGGATATCTGATTACTTCGACAGAAAAGATATAACAAAAGAAAAGCTAGATCAAGACTTAAACCTGCAAGCTGCTATAGATAGTGGTGTAGTTACAGATCAAGATTTAATAAACGCTGGACTAAAAGATCCTGATACGGTTTCTTCTGTCAATGTTTTAGATGAAAGATCTAAACAAGAGTCTATAAACAAGATATCTTCGTTAAGACAAAAGACTAAAGAAGAAATAGATCTTGCTATAAACCAGTCTAAATTAAATACACCTTATAAGTATGAAGAGTTAGCGTCAGAAGATAGCTTTGTAGATGATGTTTATGGAGAAGCTGAGTTAGCTTTACTTAATATTAACACAAAAGATTTTGATGGTTTCTTAGAAGAAAAAGGATATAAAAAAGATTTTATAAAAAAACAAAAAGAAGGTCTGTTTAAAAGAACATACGGTTCAGCTCAAGACCCCAAGCTTGGTTATGAGGTAGAAAAAATGAGGATACTAAACCTTTATATAGCAGAACAAATAAATAGAGATATTGATTATCAAAAATTAGAAAAACAAAAAGAAACAGGAGTTGATCCTGATTTTACAAAAGACAAGTTTAATTTTACACCATCAAAAAGCAATGTAAATACAGGTCTTCTTAGTTCTTATATAGCAAAAGAAATGCCTTATCTCACTAAAAAATTAAAAGAGACTGAGACTGAAAACATAAAGCTATATCAAGATTATAAAGACGGAGGAATCGGTGCAGGTACGTTTATGGGTACAGCTGTTAGCGAGGGGTGGAAAGGAATTGAAAGCAGAATACAAGGACTGTCAGCATCTTTTTACGGAACATTAGGCAAGACAGGTATTGACTACTTTAAGAATATGGCCGAAGCAACCAGAATGCAAATGGACCAAGAAAAACTTCTTAATGTAGACAACCTTTCTTATGTGTATGCAAGTGGTAAAAAAGTAAATGTCAATGGCACTAACTACTTAGTAGACAAGGACAATAATATATATGACACTGATGCTAAAATAAGAGTGAATCAATTCTTAACAGCAGACGAAAATAAAAATATATTAAACAAATCTTTATCTGAAGGTGTTGAATCAAAAAGTTTTAGTACAAGAGGTACAGTGTTTCAATCGGCAAACGTTATAGGAGATATGGTTGTTCAGATAGCTATGACAGGTGCTACAGGAAAAGCTTTAGCAGCGGGGGCTGGTTATAAGGGTGGTATAGGAGCTATTCATAAAGTAAAAGATGTTTTAAACAAAGTACCTTTATCAAGGAGCATGTCTTCAGCTATATTAGCACAAGCAACACTAGGAGCAAGTAGCGGGTATAACCAAACCTATCAACTAGCAAAAGATGCAGGGCTAAACGAAGACGAAGCAAGAGAGTTAGCGTCTTATGGTTCTGTCCAGATGGCTGCGTTGTATGCTATTACAGCACCAATATCACCACAAACAAAAGCTACAGAAGCTATTTTCGGAAGCCTAAAATCAACAACCATTAAATCTGCGATAGAGGGATACAAGAAAATAGGTAAGAAAGGTTTTATGGAGGCTTTTGAAAAGGCCGGTAAAAAGGGAGTTGATTTAGTGGGTGAAGGTGTTAAAGAAACTGTTCAAGAAAACGTTCAACAAACTGGTGAGGCTCTTGTGGTTAACAGAAATATAAACGAAGAAGCTGGACAAAAAATTGCGGAAGACACAATAACTTTAGATGGTTTTATAAATACTTCAATACTTTCATTTACTGCAGGTATGTTTATGCCAGGGGCTGGTGCAGCAATCAATACTGCAAACAGAAAGGCAAGAGACATAATGGGTCTTAAAGGTATAGACAGAATAAAAAGCCTTGACTATCTTGTAAGAAACGAAGACAAACTAAAACAACTTTTAAATGATCAGGTTACTAAAGGGGTATACACTCCACAAGAAGTTAGCGATCTGTTATCAGAAGTTAATACGTATAAAGACGGTATTGGTAAACTACCAACAGATTTAAAACCAGAAGTAGCGTTAGAATTATTAGAAGATATTGCTGAAATATCTAAACTTGAAAGTAAAAAGAAAAACTTAGATCCTTCATTTCACGAAACAATAGATAACAAGATAAAAGAAATAAGAGACAACATTAAAACTAAAGTAGACACTACTACAGAGCAAGAAGTTGAACCTGCGCCAGAAACTAAAAATGAAGAAATTACTGTAGCGGAAGCAGGTAAGAATGATAAGACAGATGGTTTTGATAAAGCTCCAGTTTATAAAACAGGAGGTAAACCTGTGTTATTTCACGGATCAACCAAGAAGTTTACTGAATTTGATATTAAAAAAATTGGATCTGGTGCTGATGCAGGAACAGCGAGGGGTATATTTTTTACTAGCGATCCTGAAGTAGCTTCATTTTTTTCTAAAGAAACAGGTAGTTTTAAAGGTAATGTAATACAAAGTATTAAATCATTAACAGGAAGGTCAGAATCTACTATATATTCAGGTGCGTTAAACACTGATAACATTAAGACTGTAGATTTTAATGGTCAGCGAACTAGCCCTGAGTTTGATAAAAACAAAACTATTCAAGAAGCTTTTGATAAAGGATTTGATGCGGTAATTTTAAAAAACATTGTAGATGGTAATAATAAAGTTCAAGATGTTACTGTTGTAAAAGATATGAGTGTTATTGAAGAGTTCAAAGACACTCAATTATCAGGAAATAAATTAATAAAAAAATACAACCAAGATGCCATTCAAAAGTCAAGCGCAGAGAGCCAAAAGCCAGAAACTAAAGTAGATCCTCTTGCAATTAATGACAGAAAAAAAGAACTTGAAGATACACAACCGATTTCTCCTGAACAGGAAGTAGAAACAGTACAAGAATTGTTAAACAGACCTGTTACATTAACAGAATTAGGAGGTTCAAAATTAGAAACACCTATAGAAGGTGATATGTATCTTGATGGGCAACAGGTTGTTGTTGAAGATACTAATGGAAACATAACTGAGATAGGTAATGTTGATGAGATATCTAATAAAACATTAGAAGATATGGGTATCAAACAACAGATGCCTGAAGTTACAGTAACAGAAGATGGAAACATTGATTATCAAGGTAAACAATACAACCCTGCTAGTGCTAATATAAGTTTAGATAGTAGAGGTAATGTTACTAAAGTAGTTATAAATGAAGTGGGTAAACCAAGATCAAAAGTATTTAGAGGTAAAAACGCAGACGATGTTGTCTATAATAAATTTTTAATAGACGCAACCAATTTAACAGATATAGAACAAAAACTAGAAAAAGATGAAGAATTCCAAAACGAACTTAGAGAAACTAAAACAACTCCCAAGGTCAAAGCAGATGAAGATACTCAAAAGGATACTGAACAAGAAGTAGAACAAACCTACGTGTTACCTGAAACCAAAAAAGAATGGAAAAAAGACTTTGAGATTATTGATAACAGAGACGGAAGTACAGACAAGGATGGTGGCAAGTGGATGATTGCTAATAAAAAGACAGGGACAATAGTTGTAGATGTTGATACTAAAAAAGATGCTCAAGGTATTATAGATAATATGGATCTTAATCCAGGGATAAGTGGTGTAGGGGACCCCTTGATTGAAAAACAACAGGTAAAGGTTGAGAAAAGAAACCCTCTTACAAAAAAAGTTAAGATAGAAGAGCAAGCAGAAAAAGCAAGAAAGTCTTTAGGTAAATTATTCCCTGGTATAACTATAAATACTTACTATAATGAAAATGAATATTATAGAGCTAGAGGTAAAAGAGATAATTCTAGAGGTGTATTTAATAGTGCAACAAATACTATAAGTATTAACTTAACTAACGCCAGCACAACTACAGTATCTCACGAAGTATTTCACGCTATATTATTTAACACACTAAAATCAAATCCAAACATACAGAAAGTTGTAAAAGATATGATTAAGGCCATGAAAAATACACAGGATCCAGGGCTTATAAAAATATTATCTGATGAAATAAAAAAAGCAGGATACGATGTTGATGTGCAAAGCGAAGAGATTATGTCTGAGTTATTCGGAAATTTAGCAGGTGAATATAAAAACCTAAAACCAAACGCACAAAACATAATCAAAAAATTCTTAGATAAACTTGCTAAGTTATTAGGTTTAAAATCATTTACAGATACTGAGATTGTTGATGTTCTTAATACTCTTGCAGGAAGAGTTGCTAAAGGTGAGGTTATAACAGAGCAAGATGTAGAACTATTTAAAGGTGGAAAAGTAGTTGATAACCCTATAAGCGCTTTCAATAAAAGATCTGTTGGTGCATTTGATGTACAATACACTGAAGAAAAGAAAAAACAAGAATTAATAGGTAGAGGTTTACTGGCAATGCCTGAAACTGTAGAAGATTTCTCTGGACAAGAAGCTGCAATTACTTCACCAGATGATATGTTAGCAGGAACTATATCTATTGATGGTAAACAAATATTTGAAGGAGGAGGAGGTGTATTCTTTGTAACAAAGTACGGAGATGTTTGGGCTTCAGGAAATAAAGGAACTGCAAACTCTTTAGCAAAAATGATTAATAATTCTTTTAAAAAGAATGGAGAAAAAGGATATTTAGTTTTAGCAAAAGGATCAGAACAAAAACTTATAAGCAGTGTGTCAGGTGTTAATTCAAGTTTATCCATACTAGATATTATGTTAGATAAAAATTTAGTTAGCCTTTCAGATTTTAGAAACTCTGTTTCATCTGCAGTAAAAGCAGCAGGAGGTATTATAAAATTAGGAGGAAGTGCTAAACAATTAAAGTCTGATATAAATAAATATTTTTCAGATCCAACAACTACAACTTTCGAAACCAGGGGGAATGTAGTAAAAGATATTATAGGTAGGCTAGCTCAAGCAAATAGTGTAAAAGAAAACTCTAAAAAAATTATAGAGCTACTAGGTGGTGATTTAAATAAAGGATTAGCTAAAGGGTCAACTCCAAAGTCTCAATCGTTAGGTGATCTTGTAGCTGGTGTTGCGGCAGAAAAACTTACAAAAGGTCTTTCAACAGGAGATATATACGCTGTTATAGAGGTAAATGATGAGGTAGAAGTTAAAAAAGATTCACACCCTAGTTATCCATATCACGTAAAAATTAAAAATAATAAAAAACCTATTCTACATTTATTAAAAACTAGAGACAATGGTTCTAAAGTATTTACATTAAAATCAGGTAAAAGTTTTAAAGTAGGTAACGTTTCAGTTATGTCTGGATCTTTTAATGAAGGTTATATTAGAGAACAAAGGATTCCAAAACCTAAAGGGCCTTCAGTTACATATATAAGAAAAAAGAGTACCCAAGCTATATTAGACAAGAAAAAAAAGAAAACGTTTAAATACTACAAGCAAAAAGTTAGAGAAAAAATACTTGACAGACAGACTAGAATTAAAGGTTTATTAAAAGGTATTGGCGATAAAAACTCTTTAAAAGCTACTAACCTTCTTATAACAAAGGCAGGAGCTGGTGGTAATGCAAACCTTAGAGTTAAAGAAGCAAAGAAAAAAATATTTGATAAACTTTCTGAAGAAGACAAGAATAATTTAGATGAAATAATATACGCTAAACGTATCGTTGCTATTAATAAAAACAGGACAGCACAAAAGAAACCTAAGTATAAAGGCATACAAGGATATAACGAAAAGAATGCGGAGTTTGATCTTCAACAAAAGAAACAAGAGTTAGGTGAAGAGAAATTTAATGATCTGTCAAAAAGATCAGACGAATACTTTAAAGTGTTTGGTGAAAGCTTGAAGAGAATGAGAGATGCAAAACTTATTTCTGAAGATGTTTACAATGAATTAAAAGATACAGAATACTCTCCAATAAAAACAATTAAGTATTTAATACCTGAAGACTATGACAAGAGTGAGATAGATCGTATGTCTATTGTAACAGGTTTAAGCGCTGATGCTATAAAAAATTTAAGTGATGAGAACGTTAATGAAATTATAATGGATTCAGAATGGCTTCTTACTACTAACGTTGCTATGATAGAGGCTAGAGTATTTGAAAACAGAATGCTTAATGCTTTTGATAAAGCAGTTGAAGGAGCTACAAGAGAACAAAAAAAGGGATTTGAAGAGGCTATACTAGATAATCCTGTAATAAGTAAATCTAAAGAAGGTAAGCTAACATATAAATACGACAAAGTAAAAACACCCCCTGGATTTGTAAAAGTAAGGTTTGTAAAAGATGGACAAGCAAAATATATTGTCGTAAAAGATGTTTATGCTAAACAGTTGTTAGACATTAAAACAAAGCCAGGGTTATTAGCAAAAGGATTAGTTAACCTAACGGGTGTAAATATTCTTAGGTTCTTAGCAACTTCTGGTAACCCATTGTTTATTGTTGGTAACACGGCTATTGATTTTGCTAACATATTATTTCTTTCAGATGTTTATTCTCAAAATAAATTTAAGGGTGGTGCTGAACTTGCTTTTGATTTTGTAAAAACTACTAAGTCTAAAGTTGTAAATGATTTTAAAAGAAAATTTAATATAGGAGAAGCAGAGGCATATAATAAAATATACAAAGAGTTTATGGAACATGGAGGTGCTATGGACTACCTTTCTGTGGATGGTATAAAAGCTCTTGATGAGTATAAGTCTAAAAATATTTTACTTAAAGGTCCTAAATACGTTGCTCAAAAAATGGGTAGATTTTTATCTTACTTAGGAGAAACATCAGAGATTTCTTTTAGGATAGCAGTATACGAAAAATCAAAACAAAATCTTATAGAACAGTTTAAAAAAGATAATGCAGGTAAGGAACCTAACAAGGAGCAGATGGAAGATATTATGTTTGGAGCTTCTAGAGAAGCAAGAGAAACAATTGACTTTAGCCAGGGAGGTGAATCCATAAAAGGTTTAGACAGAGGTTTACCATACCTAAATGCAGCAACACAAGGTTTTAGAAAAGGTTTTGATTATGCGGTAAACAACCCTATAAAGTTTTCAATAAGTATGATACAGGCTGCAACTATGGCTGGTTCGTTTGCGGCAGCATCTATGCTTATGTTGTTTAAAGGAATGGACGATGAAGACGATGTTTTAGAGGTTTTAGAATCTGTAAGTGACTACGAAAAATCAAACTATCACATAATATTTACAGGAAATAAAAATAAAGATGGCGAGTTTGAGTACATTAGAATTAAAAAGCTTCCGTTTATAGGTGCGGTTTCTACAATATCAGAACAACTTGTAATTAAAGCAGCTCTAAAATCTAAAAATATAAAGTATGAACTTAGTGATGAGGCTATCAACAAGTCATTAAGAAATTTATCTCCTGTAGATCCTAGGTTTAAAGCTATTTTACAAAGAAATCCAGGGCTAGCAGCATACCTTACATATACCTATAACTATGATACGTTCTATGATCAAGATGTTTTTAGGGGACCAAAAAATAAAGAAATAAAACCGTCAGCTGAAGGGTTATACGACAGTAGGGTGGATGAGATATATAAAGATTTAGGTAAGGCAACAGGTCTTTCTCCAAAGAGAACAAAAGCTGCTTTAGAAAAAATAATTACTTCCGAAACAACAAACCCTATTATTGGATTAATATATTCTGGATACGATGTGTTTGCCAAGGAAGACGTAGATGTCTCAAAAGAAATTAGTCAAACATTAAATAGGATTTTAGAATCATCAGGTAAAAAAGTAGTTAGATCTACTAACAAAAACTTAATAACTTATAAGGATGAGGCAAAATCTAAAGAGGAAAAAATTATAATGGAAACTGATGTTTATTTAAAAGAACAAAAGGTATACTCTAAAATTAGAAAAAGATATAAGGATGAAAAGGGAACCTTTACTAACGAAGAGTTAAAAAATCTTATAAAAGAAAATTTTGAGCCTAGGGATTATAAAAAATATGCAACAAAATATTTAGGGTACATAAGAAACATGAACTCAGATCGTTCTATACTTAATATAGTTTACGAAGAAACCCCAGAGGCACAAGCTCTTATGATATTCAACAAGTTTGGTGACAGTTTTGATGAGGAAGAAAAGAAAGAAATAATAAAAGTATTCAAAGCATCTGGTAGAAAATTTTCTAAAAAAGCTTTAGTTATATACAACAGCAAATACAAAAAGAAAAACTAATTCTTTTCTAAATATATCTGTAGTGCGGCGAGAGATCTCCAGGCTACCTTTGCAAGATGGAGCATACCATCATCATCAACAGGATTTTTTGAATGATCAACAAGATGTCTAACTAAAGCATCCTCATTGTCCATACTCTTTGTTTTATCCCAATGTAAAGGTTTATCTGGATGGTGTTGTGAGTTACCGGCATTACTTATTTTAGAAACCTCTTTCAAGGCATCCGGAAAGTATTTCAATACACCCGTATACACCGGCATACTCTTTCTTATATTTGGTTTTTCGATTACATAAGCTGATTCTGTTCCAGATATTACGTCATGATGTACCCCTTCAGTATAGTCCATAGTCCACATATTAAATTTTATTTGAAAATGTTTGATTTAAGTCTTTTATAATTTGGAACATACCCCTAGTGATTGTTTCTACATCCTCCAGCTCGTTGTCCATAAGTGCCTCATAAAGATCATCAACCTTATCGTATAAATGTCCAGTAGTAATATTTATGAATTTTATTTTTTGTTCTTCTGCACTCACTACATAAAGTTATCACATATTAATAACAATTAAAAATGACTTTATTAACGAATTTATTAACAACATTTTTAATTTAGGTATTTTTTGGTAACCTGTTGTAGCTTATGTTGTGCGTTTTGTTATCATTAACATTCCATTTATCTATAACATTATTTTCTAGATCTATTATGGTATATCCATGAAATGCTAAAGTTTTAATTGATTTTTCTATTTCATTAACCTTTTCTGGTATGCTCTTCATGTTAGTGTCATATAGTCTGTATCCCATTTTAATGTTCTTTTTGCGTTTATATAATCTAAATAAACATCGCTATCATCAATCTCTTCTACCTTATATACCACAATGCTATTGTTTTTTTTACCCAATATACTTACTTCTAAAAACAAATGGTTGTCAATGTTTATAGCCCAGTAATCGTACTTTGATTCTCCTGGATAATCTATTACTGAAAAACATTTGAAGAGTATATCCTGAATGTCCTCATCATAATGCATTAAGTTTATTGCTGTTGAAGACGTAATCTGATACTTACTTTCATCCTCTGTAAACCTCCGTCTCGAATCCATAACTTTCTAATTCTTTTAATCTATATTCTTGAATTTTTGAAACTCTACCGTTTTCTGTTTTAATTTCTGAAAAAATAACTTTTGAGTTTGGAGGTATAGCTAACACATCGGGTATCCCGTTTTTGTTAGTCTTAATGAGTTTTAAAACATAGTAACCCTCTTTCTCTAGTTGATCAATACGTTTCTTTTGTATCTGTTGCTCTCTCATTAAAACAAAAATACAAAATTATATTACAACCTACCCACTTGTGGTTTAAGATCTTTTTTAAAATGATTTAAAGTGTAATCCTTTTTTTGTATTACAGATTTATATACTTTTGATTCAATTCCTTTTTCAGAAAACACCCAGTATACCTTATTATATTTCCTATCTTTAGTAGTCATTCTGTCACGAGCTTGCCAGTAACTTGTTGCACTAAAGTCTATGTTATAGAACACAATAAACTCTGCGTTTTTTAAACTGATACCTTCACGGCCACTTACTATTTGAAGTGCAATATTTTTATCTGTAGAATTAAATGTATCCAGGTCCGTACAAAGGTCATCTCCAAAAACTTTTTTCAAGGCTTCGAGCTCCGCTTTAAACTTATAGAATATACCTATCTTATTTCCAGTAAACTTCCATTTTATAAACCTAGCCTTACTGGTATCTATAATCATACTACCACCTGACTCAAACTTAACGGTTCCACTGTACATTTGATGTAGCTTTGACATAAGCTTGACACCTGTATCAGCAAGTATAACCTCTCCCTCTCCCATTTCAATAATCAAATCTTTTTTTAAACGTCTACACAAGTTATAGGTATTTGAGTGTAGAGGAACCTTTAGGATTTCCTCTTCAATAGCAGACTCAAACCCTGCTTGTTTTTGTGTATACGACACCATAAAAGGTTTCATATTACTATTAATACTTTCTCTTCCGCTAGAGTAGTCTGTAACCATAAAACCGTTTATTCTTTTTTGAACTTTGTTTACATGATCATCACAGAACCTGTAGAAGTTTTTATATTTTTCAAAAGGATTACCCGGAATACCGTACACCTGGTGGTACATTTGACTATACGATTCAGGTGTAGGTGTTCCAGACAACAAACAAACAAGTGCTCGGTTTAATGACAGTATATCTTTAACCTGTCTAGCTCTTTTACTTGGTTTTGGAAATGCGCCAAGTGTGTGTGCCTCATCAAGCATAACAAAGTCCCAACCTTTTTTAGGAACCTTATGTATACTCTCATAATTAATAACAGTTATTTCATAGTTTGGATTTAACAAATCATAGTCGTTTTCAATACTTGAAATAGCTTTTTTCTTTGTTAGAAATAAAACATTTTTAACTCCTACTTTTTGGGCAATACCCAAGCTAGTAAGTGTTTTACCTGTTCTAACTTCCATCGCAAGATACACAAAGTTGCGTACAGTAATAACATTGGTAGCATAGTTTATAATTTTATTTTGATAATCTCTGAATTTCATCTTTAAGTTCTTTTATATATTCTTGTAAGTCTAAACATTTTTCAAAATGATCGTGTTCTGCAAGAGTCTCCATCGTTGCAATTGCAGCATCAATTCTTTGTTGATAATCTAAGTAAGGATAGTCTGTAACATCCAATAAAAAAGAAGCATCCTTGTCGGTTATTAAAGAATACGGATCCTCACTCATAATTAAAACCCTATAAGTATTAAAAGCGGCCTGTAACATTTCTTCATCCATACTTTTTTCTTAAATGATTAAACACATAATTTAAATGATTGTGAGCTTCTTTAGAATTTTTAAACGTTTTTTCACTCAAGGTTTCACTACTTCTGTATTCAATTCCGTTTATTTCTTTATAGTCCTTACCCTCTGTTGTTATGCCTCCTCTTCTAACTCCAATCTTATGTTCTCCCTTACCATCGTTAGTTAGTGGAACAAGGTACACCTGAAAATCATTTTCCATGCACCATTTCATATCCTCAAAATTCAAGACCTTCGATAACTCTTTGACTTTCCTTTTCTTCATTTACTTTTGTTTTATACATTATCCATCTTCCTTGCCTAGACCTTCCTTCTTCAGAAGTAATCTGTGAATCAAAATTACCATAGTATCCTAGCCATCTATAGAACTCTGTCCTTGAAATAGTACGTTTTGCTTTAGGTGCAAAGTCAGGATTGTCTTGAATAAAGTCCATATAAAGTTCATCCTTAAATACTAGAGAGTTATATTGAATTTTTGGACTTGCTTTTGTTCCTTTAACCAAACCAACCCATTCTATAAACTCGTGACAGGTGTCTCTTGCTAACCTTTTAATAGATGTATTTTTTGATTCGGTTTCTATTAAGCCTGTGTTTAAATAACTTTTAAGGTTCTGTACCATATAGTTATCAAACGAACACCACTCCTGTTCACTCCACTCATCAAACAATCTTTTACCAAACTCATCAACAGGAGTAAAGTCTTTAGTATAAAAACTTGTTAGTTCTAACTCTATCTTTCTTCTTAAGAATGAGTTACCCCTACCCTTAATAGCATAGTTTGTTGTAATAACAATCTTAGGAGAAAAAGCAAACGGTATTCTAATAGCATCCTTGTTCTTCTTTTCGATTGTAATCCCTTCAGTAATTGCCGAGAACAATCTCTCAAAATCAAACCCTTTCTTAACATCATCAAAAGAAATAATCTGTGTGTCTGTAGATATGGTTTGGTATGCAAAAGGCTTATCAAAAGAAAAAGCTTTACCATCAATCATTGCTATTTTTTTCATCATACTAATACCCTGAACAAATAAACCCTTACCGGTTCCTCCTTCAGGATTTTCAGATATAACCTCATCATTTAAAATTACAGATGGACAATAGCCTGGATCTTTATATCCACTCATTAAAAAACCTATACTAGATTCAAGAGATTTAATTCTTAGTTCCTCATTGCCCGCTATGTTTGACACAAATTTTTTAAAGTCGCAGTCCGTTATATCACAGAACTCAAAGTCTCTATTAATAACCTGATCCTTCCAAACGTATCCATCAAGGTCCACATAGTCAACAGTTTCTATGTCATCTTTTGAAACTTTTAGAGCACAATTTAAGAAGTATATAAAAGAAAAATGTTTTGTATCTTGAACAAAGTGTACATCCACAGTATCTAGTAGAGATAAAAAATCTTCCTTAAAGTATCTTGTCTTGTCAGCAAAGAAGTTATAAATGCTTAAATCTTCAAATGTTTCTAGGTATTTTAAAACAAAATCCTTAACCTCTTCCTCACTTGCAGGTTCTATTAAGTTGTTTACAACCTTAACAAATATATATTTCTTAGAATCATGAGGAGCAAACTTATAAAAACCCTTGTCTTGTAAAAACTCTTTAAATAAAAAATGTACCATAGTAATTACACCTTTCTCATTTTTTAACCAAAACTTTTTAACTGAAGAATCTTTTTCTAGTTGCTTTACCACAACATCAAGTGTGTCCTTGTTAATGTGCGAGTATTCTCTGTTTATTGTTTCCTTGGACTCGCCATTGTTTATCTTGGTTCTAATTTTAGAAAGAGCAGAGTTATCTTCATAGTACTTGGTCCCGTGAGACATAATATCCCTGTATGCGGAGTCTATTGTTCCGTTTATTTCTGACTCAGAAAACCCATTTCCTGCGTACTGCATCAGAACATATACGGCAAGTGTCTTACTAACACCATACTCATTCAAGGCGGCGGCCAAAATAAATGCGTTGTTGTTTCTCTGTCCTTCAACCATTGGGTACTTCTTAACCCACCACTTAACAAGAATGTCTACAATCTGATTCTCATTTGTAATTGGTATAGTAGGAGCATCCTTTCTTATATCTATTGGTGTGTAGTTATAGTCAGCTATCCCTTCCCAAATCTTTGATTCAAGGTTTATGTAAATATCATTGTCGTATGACTCGTAACAGACCCTACTAATATTTTTTGAAGTGACATCAAAGTATTCAGAGTCAAAGTAATTTGAAAGTGCATCAAAGTATCTTTTATGATTATCAGGGTCGTTAGGTATTTTAATAAGTACTTTCAATCCGTTACCGCTTGGGCTTATAAAAGCAGACATTACAAATTCATCCTTTGTTAAGGACTCTTTAAATAACATCATTTCTTTTTTTGTAGGATAACCATCAAAGTCTAGACAGATAACACCACTATGTTCCATTAATGCCTCATCAGACCTTTTACTGAATGTTCCTGAAAAACAAATAGCCGGTAAATTCTTTTTTAATATATTCCTTTGTGATTTGTCAGTTTCTTTTCTAATAGATCTAATAAGTTCCTTGTGCTTACCTTCCTTAATTCTATCTAAAACAAATTCTACTGATCTATGAAACGGAGTCGATGTTTCTTTTATGTTTTTAAAAATAGTTATCATAACATTGTAACAATGGCATCAAACCTTACCTTTAATTTTTCAAGTTTTTCGTCAGGAACGTTAGATATTTTTTTAAACATGTCCATTCTATCGACCCCTGGATTGTTTAAAATTTTTGTTTCTTTAATTAAATTCTTGTGTTCATTTAATAATAAATTATATTTTTCTTCATACGACTTAAAGTAATATTTATTTTCACTAATCTCATTGTAAAGTTCCTTATATATACTATAATATTTTGGAAAGTATTTTTCGAGTTGTGGAAATATATTTCTGTTTGAGTATATTATTGTTGCGTGATTTCTTTCAATTGATCTTGCTACTTGGGATACAATACCAACATTAAAATCCATTGCTAGTCTATAGTAGACCGACCTTGCTATTGTATACTCCTCTTTTCTTGTTTTCTTAACTATATCTAAACCTGTTCGTTCAGATACAATTTCTATAAGTTCATTTAATTTCATTCTTGTTTGTTGTAATTGAGATGGAGGCCACCCGTAGGTAGCCCCTTTATCTCTTGATTAAATTTAAAAGTCTAATTCTACTCCTTGGTTGTCAACAACCTCTTTAGTTTTACTGAAGTAATTGTCTAAGTAACTTTTAAGTTTACCCGCAACTACATCAGCCTTTTGTGAATCACTTTTGCTTAAGTTTGATCCCGCTTTAAACTCAGGTGTACTATAAGAAATACTACCCTTCTTTTGTTGCTTAGCAGAAACAACTTCGATCCAGTTACCATCAACTAAGCTCTTGTTAGCTTCCATAAAGTCAGACCATTCACGAACTCCGGCTCCTTTTAAAGAGATGTTCGCAATTGTTCCATCTTCAAGCATTGCATAGATAGATCTGTGGTACTTTCCTCCTGCGTTTATAAGGTCGTTCTTGATGTCTTTATAAAGACCCTCAGCAATTACCCCACCTTTGAAAGATCGTACGTTCATCGGCTCGCTACCAATGTAGAAAACCTCGTTAGAATAGATTCCACTAGCGCTTGCATCGTTCCAACCCTTCACAGTGTGATAGTGTTGAAGAAATACAAACTTAAATGGTAAATCTACTGCTACGTTTTGGCCAGCCTTCTTGTCGTAGAAACTGAACCTTTTGTCATTTGACTTCCACTCCAAGTATTTTGAAGTTGGATTTGAGCTTTTTTGCTCTTCGTTGTTATTGTGGCTTATTCTTGCCATAGTTAAAAAATATTTAAATTACGGATCACTTGCCCGATCCGCTTGGGCTAACTTTTTTAAAACCTTTAATGCCTGTGTTATTTTTGTTTGTTCAAGCAAATATATACAATACTTTATAGAATTGGTAACTTTTAGCTTACTATATTTTTTTATTCTTCCTTTATTTACTGCATCCTGCCAATTTTCTCGAGGTGTACCCACCCATAAATGATCAGGATTAACACAAAGTCTATTGTCACACGTGTGGCAGACATACATCCCTTTTGGTATTTCTCCTTTATGAATCTGGTATGAAAACCTATGTGCATTATGTGTTTTACCCCCTACCTTTAAGCAACCATACCCCCCAGGTTTTCTAACTGAAGCAGTCCACCACCAACATTTATTAGTCTTTTTTACTTTGGCAAAAAACCTATCTATATCCTTTTGTTTTATCAAAGAACTTCTGTTTCAATATAATCATCAACATTATGTGTCCTGTTCGGACCAAAAAACTTTTTCCAGACTGCAACGGCTCTCTCTACCTTATCCCTTCCTCTTTCTAAAAACTCACTACTGCATTGAACTCTCTTTAGTTGCAATGTTTCTTTTGAAACAACAAAAAATTCAAATTTCTTAGAAAACAATGTGCTATAGATATAGGCCTGACTATCATAGTTAAATGCGTTGGCTGAACTTCTAAATTTAGCTACAGAACTTGTTGTTTTTATATCAATAATCTTATCTTTTGTAACGATATCGGCCTTGCCTTTGAACTGAGCACCAAAAAAATCATCAACCATTGGAACTTCGTACTCGGCGCCTTCACTATAAATTTCTGCACCAAACTTACTATCCTTCATCTTGTTAATTGCTAAGTCCAATTGGTGTTGTTCCTTTCTTAATAAAACTAACCTACCTTCTGATTTTTCTTTGTATAGTTTTGTTGCTCTTGATGATGCATCTATTACATCAAACTGATCTAACTTTTCAGGCTCTAACATACTCACATGAAAGTATCTTCCGTGTAGCATTGGTAGTGTCTCAACCCCTTCCTTGCCAAACTCTGCAGGATTGGATAATAAAATTCCTATGTTACTATTAGAAAGAAACTGCCTTCCGTATGCCCCATAGTAGTGTTTGTCTTCTTGTAATTTTTTAAGTATTGATTTCATTATATTTAATTATTAATCTTTCTCTAAACTTTTTTAGTTTATTTATTTTCTTATGATTCTTTTGACCATTAACCTCATTCTGTATCCATCTCTCTACGTTGTCCAACTGCTTAAGGTATTTACTTTTTAGGTATATTCTAACACAAACCTCGAAGCTTTCTGATTGGATGAAGTCTTCTGTCATATCTGTATAGAAATCTGTTTCTGTTGAAAAAATTTTAATACCATCTTCTGACTTGCTAACCTTTACTCCCTTATAAATGACTGCCTCACTTTCTTTATATGTAATGTGGGCTGAGTTTGGCATCTTCAAAGCTTCACTCCACATTTTTTGTTTAATTGTCATTGTAGTAAAGTTATAATATACCAACCAACTATCCAAATCTTTATTGGTGTCGAAAATTTTCTCCTATACTACACTATATATATTTTTCTTTTTTTAAAATTATTTTTTTTCTTTTTTTACTATAATTTTCGACATTTTCGACACAGAAGAAATAAATAACTAATAATCAAGTAGTTACGCGTGTCGATTTTGTGTCGATTTTTGTGTTTTGTGTCGATTCTATACTGATTTCTACGTTTTCCCACTTGCCTCCCTTCATTTTTTGGTCCACAAGAAAATCAATTCTACGTTTCCAACGCTTGTTCATCCTATCCTCGACACGCCAAACACCTGTCATATTTCCTGCATTATTAACACAAACATACGTTCCAAAGGTATATCCTAACTCTTCAAGGTCACGTGAAACTGCGATCCATCTATGTCCTTGTGGATTCTCTTTATTAATATGTTTGTTGGATGCAGTTATAAATGGTGTGGAGTCTGTTTGTGATGGAACTGCGTGGTATATTGTTGCAGTAACTACTACAACCCTAAGAAAGTTTATCATAATTTTTTAAAAATAAGGTTAGTATTTCTATGTTCTGATCTTTACTTGACATTGATTCATAAAAACCATCGTGGAAGAACTTATCCAATAACAATGGATCAACATCCTTAACTGATTCTATAAACGTATCTAATAGATACAACTCGTTGCTATTCATAATACCAAGTATATTATAATTGATAAAATAAATAACTTTAATGCGACTACCATTGTTCGCATAATCTGTTTTTCTTTACGTGGGCTTCTGCCCTGATTACTTCTATATTGTCTCATAATTTTTAGTTTAGTAGTCCCTATAAGATTCGAACTTATAGTCTTCTGATTCGTAGACAGATGCTTTATCCATTTAAGCTAAGGGACTTGTAATTACTATATATACATATGTAACTGCCTTTCATTTTTTTTAATAATTCTTGGTTTGCTTGTCAAAGAAACAAACTCGTAGGTCTCATACTTATGTTTAAAGCTATTACATCTTGTACAAAATAATTTTGTTGATCGTACTTGTACTTGATTAGCACATTTTTCACATTTTATTATCATTTTATTGTTATTTAAGTTAATTAATTTTTATCAAACCCCATCAAAGCTTCTATCTCTGTTGTTGTTGCTTTGGCTTCGGCTAATGATCCTCCTCTTCAACAACAATATTATTAATAACGTGATTAGGCATTTGATTTTATTTTATTTACATAGTGATTTAATACCTCTCTCAAGGCATTTGATAGGTCGTTCCCATCAATAACTCCATCCTCATACATTAGTTGATGAAATCTTAGTTCTTTTATTATTTCTTCCATTA
>JAAHTG010000439.1_pt1 | contig 37560 bp, 69 predicted proteins | sample 6116081 | NCBI WGS metagenome assembly JAAHTG01 (sample SAMN13939989, study PRJNA603662) | sponge metagenome | isolation source: marine sponge | host: Mycale hentscheli | place: New Zealand | collected 2005 | reverse complement strand
GATGCTAGTGATACTACTAGTTATATAAAAAGTGGAACTACAATAACGGGAATTAACTCACAAGGTACTTATGGTGATAGTTTAGGTGTACTAGGTAATAGCAATCCAGTAGCAGGAACTACACAAAATGGTTTAGATACTTTATTTTTTAACGGTAGTACTTCTTTTCAAAATTCTAGTACAGATCCTTTAGTTAGTAGTTTTGGTTTACACTTTGCTGTAGGAGTATTTTACCCCCAAAATGTTAATGCAACTAAAGATTCTTTGTGGAGTGTAGATTCTACATATGATTACGCTGTTTCTGCTTATGATGCAAGTAGGTGGTGGGGAGAAATAGATTTAGGAAATGGGGTAGGAAGTGTTGGAGCATTAGGACCTCATAACCAATCTTTTAACGCGGAAAATAGTTGGATTATAGTTAGTGTTGGATTTACTAAAATTCAAGGTGCTAATTATGTAATGTTTTATGTAAATGGTAATGTAGGTAGTGGTGCTAATTGGTATACAACCTATTTGACTAACCTAAGTGTAAATCAAAAGTTACGTATAATGGCTAATAGAAATGGTAATAAAAAACAACAAGGTAGGTTTGGAGAACTTATAATATATGATGGTGATTGGGGAACTGGTTTTGGTGGTGGAGCTGGTTACACATATAGATACGAAGCAGAAGGATATCTAGCTTGGAAATGGGGGCTACAAGGGAAGTTACCATCATGGCACCCTTATAAAAATGCTGCTCCCTAGTTTATAAAATAATTTGGATTCTATAAACAGAATTCTTATATTACGCTAATAAAAGTTATATATGGTAAGTAAAAATACTTTACAATCAGTTGTATCCAAATATTATTTAGGAGGATTATTTTCACAAGTTAAATGGCGTATTAAAGATAATACTTTAACTATCTATGCTGGGGAGCAAGGTAGAGCAGCTAAAGTATATCTCAAAAATTTCCAATTTGAAGATTGTGAATTAGGTATATTTGATACACATAAATTGGCTAAATTATTATCCATTACAAATGGAGAATTATTAATTACAGCTGAAAAAACCCATAAAATTTATACTAAATTACATATTGCTGATTCTAATTTTGATTTAAATTATTCATTAGCAGATATATTTGTTATCCCCAAAGCAACATACTATCAAGATATAGAAGACCCTGATGTAAGTATACTGCTAGAAAAAGAAAACATTGACGCCTTAATTAAGGCTAAGACAGCATTATCAGATCAAAGTAATTTATTAGTTAAAACAACTGAAAATTTAGATGGAATCCCAATATGTGAATTTACATTTGGTGATATTGAAAATTTTTCTAATAAAGTAACTTATACATTACAAGGTGATATTAAAGTAAATGATTTAGAACTACCATTTAATTCTGATACATTAAAAGACATATTTTCAAATAATAAAGATATGGATAATGGTAAACTAAAAATATCTGCTGATGGGATGATACAATTAAATTTCTATTCAGAAGATATAGAAACTGAATATTTTTTATTAAGAAATGAATAGTATTATATTTATAATAAACAAACAATGAGCTAGGGCACTTGTTATGTTTTTTTAACCCGGAGATCTTAGGACTCCACAAATTTAAATGATATGAGTACATTAAACCTGTTCGAAAGAACACCATTCGATTTATTAGTTAGAAATTTTCTAACACAAGAAGGTAACTACAGACCTGTAGAACAAAACCTTAAATTAGCACACCCACTAGACGTTTATCAAGATACATTTGGTCTCACTTTTGAGATTGCATGTACGGGTATAGACAAAAATGACCTCGAAATCTTAATTGAAGGTCAAACACTAAGAGTAAATTACGAAAAGAAGGCTTCATCTAAAGAGGAAGAAGAAATAGAAGTAACTAAAAAGGAATACATCTATAGAGGTATTGCTAAACGTTCTTTTAATTTAGGATGGAAGATTGATCCTAAATTTAATTTAACAAAAGCAACTCCGTCTTTTACTAATGGACTATTAGAAATTAAAATTCCTTATACCCAAGGACAAGGCGTGAAAACCTTAAAAATAAAATAAAAGCTTTTATAAAAAAATGTGTCCTAGCGCATTTATCTTCGTATATTCACGTATATGAAAAAATTTAAACAAATACAAACTATTACTGACCCTGCATTAGAACCTTATTTCATCACTAGAGATGAATATAGTTTTACTGTAAAAGAAAATGTAGCACCTAATTCTAATCATTTTAGGACAAAAGGAAAAGGCAAATCATATGAAAAATCATTAGCCTATTTTCCTACATTTGATGCGGCATTAAAAAAGATAGCTACGTTAAAACTATCCCTAAAAGAAAATTATACTTCAATAAATGATTATATTGAAGATTATAATGTAATTAGTAACCAAATTAAAAATTATACAGATGGCATTAGAAGCACTGTTTGATGCAGTTATTGTAAAACCTATTGAGGTTGAAGAAACAACTTATGGAAACATAATTGTACCTGATATAGGTAAAGAAACAAACGAAACTGGAGAAGTTATAGCAGTAGGACCTGGTAAACATACTATCTCAGGAGAATTATTACCTACTCAATTAAAAGTAGGTGATGTAGTAGTATTACCTACAATGGGTTTTACCAAATTACCATATAATAAAGAAGAATATTATGTTGGACCCGAAAATCAAGTTTTAGCAAAAATAAATAATGAGTAAAGAAATTACATTTGGTACAGATGCCCGTGAAGAATTAGTAAAGGGTATTGATAAATTAGCAGACGCTGTAGTAGCAACTTTAGGACCTAATGGGAGAAATGTTGTAATAGATAATGGTGAATCACCTCAATCCACTAAGGATGGTGTAACAGTAGCTAAATCTATTTCACTATCAAACCCAACACAAGAATTAGGTGTCAAGTTGGTTAAACAAGCGGCTATTCAAACAGCAAATAAAGCAGGAGATGGTACAACAACCTCAACCCTACTTGCACGCGAAATGGTAAAAGCAGGATTAAGAGCAGTCGCTCAAGGTGAAAATGCTGTTAGTATTAAACGTGATATTGACAAATCAGTACAAACAGTAGTAGCTAAATTAAAAGATATAGCAGAAGATATTTCATCTGAAGACCAATTAGAACAGATAGCCACAGTATCTGCTAATAATGATGTAGATACTGGTAAGTTAATTGCCACTGCTATTGATAAAGTAGGTATGGAAGGTGTAGTACATATTGAAGAATCTAGAACTGGAGAAACATACTTAGAAACTGTCGAGGGGATGCAATTTGATCGTGGTTTTAAATCACCTTACTTTGTCACTGACAATAATAGTATGTCATCAGTACTAGAAAACCCTATGGTTTTGCTTATAGATCAAAAACTTACACAAGTAAAAGATTTATTACCAATCCTAGAAGCAGTATCATCACAAGCCAAATCATTATTAATTATTGCAGAGGATATTGATAATGAAGCATTAGCTACTTTAATTGTTAATAAAATGAGGGGCACAATGAAAGTATGTGCCGTAAAAGCTCCTGATTTTGGAGACAGAAGAAAATTAATTCTAGAAGATATAGCTATTACAACTGGAGGACAAGTTTTCAGTAAAGATAAAGGGATGAAGCTTGATAAATTTAGTTGGGATTGGTTTGGTGAAGCCAGAAACGTAACTGTAACTAAAGAACAAACTACTATTGTAGATGGAAAAGGAACAGTTGAATCAATTGAAGCACGTATTGAAGAACTACAACAACAAATAGATAAAGCAGCAACCCCATTTGAAATTGAAAAACTTCAAGAGAGGTTAGCAAAATTTGTTGGAGGGGTAGCTATAATCCATGTAGGTGGGGCTACTGAAACCGAAATGAAAGAAAGAAAGGATAGAGTAGATGATGCACTACACGCCACTAAGGCTGCCATTGAGGAAGGAATTGTGCCTGGTGGTGGTGTTGCTCTATTATATGCTTCACAAAAATTAAGTCGAGCTCGAACTGGTAGTGGGATAGTAAGAAGAGCATGTAGAATGCCTTTTAACCAAATATTAGTTAATGCCGGTTATGAATCAACCGAAGCACAAATGTTAGGTAAATATAAATTAGTAGAATCAGGTAATGATACTTGGGCTGGAATTAATGTTGAGACTGGAGAAGTCATTAACATGAAAGAATCAGGTATTATCGACCCTACTAAAGTAACTAGAACAGCACTTCAAAATGCTGCCTCAATAGCGGGTACAATATTACTTACAGAATGTACAGTAGTAGATGAACCCCAAGATAATAATCAACAACCGCAATTAGACCCAATGATGGGGATGATGTAAATTTAAATTTAATTAATTATGACAAAGCAAGAAATTTTCGAACAAATTGACACTCTCTACAATTCATTTGTAGATGAACACAATTCAACCACTAAAGCTGGAGCACAACGTGCCCGTAAAGCCATTGGTAGTATCAAGAAATTAGTTACAGATTACAGAAAAGCTTCAGTAAATGAAAGCAAGTAATCCTGAAATTAATATAATTGAGGATAACGTTCTTATTGCCAGGCGAGTACCGCCTGGTGATAAGTGGCGTTTAATAGCAAATGAACCTGATGGGCAAGTCCATCCTACTTTAACTGACGCTTTAGAAGCCTATATGGTAAAAACAGGATTTAAGGGAGATTATCGCTTAGCTCCTTTGAAAAGCGAATTATTTGCCATATCTTCCACGGAAGAAATTGTAGAACCAGAACCAGAAAAAAGATATTCAATATATGGTGAGTACTAGAGAGAATACACTACTAAATGAAAGATATCGTCCTGATAATTTAGATAATTATGTTGGTAATTCTAACTTAAAATCAACATTAGCTAAACAATTATCCCAAAATGATATTCAAAATTACCTATTTTACGGACCCGCAGGTACAGGTAAAACTACACTTGCTAAGTTAATAGTTAATAATTTAGATTGTGATTCACTTTATATTAATGCCTCCGATGAACGAGGTATTGAAACCATAAGAGATAAAGTGTCAGGCTTTGCTTCAGTTGCCAGTATAAAACCATTAAAGGTAGTCATATTAGACGAGTCTGATTTCTTAACAATTCAAGCACAGGCTTCTTTACGTAATGTAATTGAAACGTTTTCACGTACTACAAGATTTATTTTAACTTGTAATTTTGTAGAACGTATTATTGACCCAATTCAATCACGTTGTCAAACATTCAAAATAGTTCCACCAACTAAAAAAGAAGTGGCAGTTCATATAACAGGAATATGTGATAAAGAAAATATAGGTTATGAAATTCCTTCAATAGGGAAATTAGTAAATAAGTATTATCCTGACATCCGTAAGATGTTAAATACGGTTCAAGCAAGTACTGTGGATGGCCATTTGCAACTTGATGATAGTTTACTTGTTTCCTCTAGCTATATGAACTCTGTGCTTGATGAGTTAAAACAAAGCAACTATAAAAATATTAGACAAATAATAGCTGATTCAGGAGTTGACGATTATGAAGAATTATATAGATTTCTATATGAAAACGCTTCAGAATATATGCCTAATAAAGAAGGCACAGCTGCTATTTTAATAAATGAACATTTATATAAATCAAATTTTCGCATAGACAAAGAGATAAACTTAATGTCTTTAATTCAAAACTTAATAAATAGTAAATAATGGAACAACCAATTCAACAACCTCAAATTGACTTAAACAACACCCAAGCTGTTAATAATTTTGATGGAGGGAATGTATTTCAACAAGGAGTAATTTTACGTAAAGTTTCTAAATTTGTAACAGGTACAAATGAAGATGCCCTAATGCCCATCCCTGTATTTTTTGATCCCAGTACTAAAAAAATACTAACTGATTCAGTCCCTAAAGAATTAAGAGAAGAATTAGCAGACGAGCTCATTTAATATGAGGAATGTATTTGATTGGGTAAAAGAAATCAATACTAAGAAATCACCCATTGATTCTTTTTCAAATGAGGATTGGGATCAATGGAATTCTTATGTAGTACATAGAGTACTTAGTATGAATCCCGATTATTTAGCTTTAGTAAATGAAGTACAAAAACTCCCCCCTACTAGTAAAAAAGAAATATATTCAATTTATAAAGAATATATTCCTAAAAATAATAAATGGAGTAAATATATTAAATCTACAAAAAAACCTTATAATAAAGATTTAATTCAATATTTAAAAGATTACTTTGAATTGTCATCTAGAGAAATTCTAGATTATATAAATATTTTGGATAAATCAGAAATAATGAGTATATTATCACAATTAGGTATTAACGAAAAAGATTCCAAAAAGTTATTGAAGTGAAAATACATTTAATACAATTGTCATCCAATCCAAATCATGCTAAAGAAATATCTTCTTATAATGATTTAAAACAACTAGATGTTGATTATATTAGACATGTTAATCCTAATTATACTGAACTCCCTCCAAATGGTGTGATAAATGGAGAAGATAATATTATAAAAATGACAAAAAAACATAATGAATGGGGGTTAACCCCACCTCATTATGGTTGTTTTAAATCCCATTGTCAAGCAATAGCAGTAGCAATGTGTAAAGACCATCCTACATTAATTTGTGAAAATGATACAAAGATAATTAATCCTAAGATTATGAATCAAAAAATTCAGGAGGGCGCTAAATATATGCTAAAAAATAAATATAAAATTTTAAGATTTGAAACACCTTCCCATGGGGATGAAAGAAATAGGGGTTGTAACAAACAACTCACAGACTTTCTTTGGGAAAGTAATAGAATGATAGGAGCTTACTGTTATATGGTAAATCCTAATGAAAAAGTATGGTGGCTAGATACTATTTTAAATAAAGGTTGGCATGCTTGGGATATTTTCTTAAATTATATATTTCAATCTGAACATACCCCTATGCTTAGTTATAAAGAATATTTAACTGATTTTTATAGAGGTGGTTCCATAATCGATCCAGATAACCCAGAAAAACAATAAATTAATAATTATGAGTCCAATACTTTATGATATGCTTTATAGTGAAGCATTAGCCGAAAAGAAAAAAGCATTATTAACCCTTAAATTATTAGGTGATCACCCAGCAGGTATTGGTGATCATTCAACTAAAGATTTTTATAGTAATGCAACAGAAGCATTATCAATGTTAGTAGATGCTAATGATAAAATGGAAACACTAAAATCTGAATTTGGGGGTATCCACGAAAAAATAATTAAAGGATGAGCGATTCACGTACAAAATATCTAGAAACTCGTACTGATGAAACAACATCACCTACTAAATCTAAAAAATTACCTAAATATGATGCTGTAGTTTCACTCTTCGAAAATGAATATCCAGATTTATCTAAGGAATTTAAAAATATTCAAAATGAAATGTATCAAATGTTTGCTCGCAAACATATGGATTATGGGTTAAATAATATTGCCCTAGGTGGTGATTTAAATAATAAAGAAGATAAAAATTTTTCACTTACTGGTTTAGCAATTAGGTTAACAGATAAAATTTCTAGATTAAAAAACCTTCTTATTAATGGGAAGAATTTTGTTAAAGCCGAAAGTATGGAAGATACATTTATTGATATAGCTAATTATGGAATAATTGGTTTATTGGTAGGACGTAATAAATGGAAAAAATAAAATAAAATGATATATTGGTTCACAGGGCAACCAGCCCACGGAAAAACAGTTTTAGCTAATATGCTTAAGAAAGAAAAACCTGGAGCATTTAGAATAGATGGGGATGATATGAGAGAGTTATTTTCTAATAAAGATTATTCCATAAATGGTAGAGTAGTTAATGTCGGAACAGCACAACGAATAGCTCAGTACCTTAACAATCAAGGTAAAGATGTTATTGTATCACTAGTAGCACCTTATATTGATCAAAGAGAAGATTTTAAAGCTCTTATGGGTGATCAAATGATAGAGTTTTATGTTCATACTACAGAACCAAGAGAAAGAGATCATTTTAAAGCAATAGCTTACATCCCACCTATAGCTAACTTTGTAGATATAGATACTACACACGACACAGAAGAACAGTCATTTGAAAAAGTTTTAGCAGCTATTTAATGGAGAAAAAAAACACTTACTTTGTAGACATAGATGGAACAATATTCGTTTATAGAAAATTTGAAACATACGAAACTACAGAAGCTAAAGTTATAGACAGTACTAAACAGTACTTACAGCGAGTGAATGATGAAGGTCATATGATCCTACTAACTACAGCTCGCCCAGAATATTTAAGAGAGCATACTGAGATGGAATTAACTAAAAATGGTATTCCTTACCATAAATTAATAATGCAAATAGAAAGAGGTCCTAGATACTTAATTAATGATATGGACCCTAATAACCCCGGCGATAGAGCAATCGCTATAAATGTAAAAAGAGATGGCGGAATTAAAAGCTAAAGCAGACAAAGAATCTTCATCAACTGAAGTAAAATATTCATTCTTTGCAGGAAGATGGCAACCATTACATAAAGGACACCTTTGGTTAATTAATGAAAGATTAAAAGAAGGATACAATGTTTGGTTAGGAATCAGAGATGTTAAACCAGATGAAAAGAATCCTTGGACAGCTGAGGAAATTTTAGAAATGGTTAAAGAAGGTGAGTTAAAAGAACTTATCGAAGCAGGTAAAGTACTACCTACCATTATACCTGATATCGAATCTATCAACTATGGTAGAGGAGTTGGTTATGATATTATAGAGCACGTTCCACCCCAAGATATTGGTGAAATATCTGCAACTTCTATTCGTAACCAAATGAAAAAAGATGGTAAGTTATAAAAGACACGTTGCTAAAACTATTTCCTGGAGAATTATAGGTACATTAGATACCATGATATTATCTGGCATTATTACAGGTAGTTGGATTACTGGACTTACTATTGGTGCAGTAGAAATTATAACAAAAATGGTTCTTTACTTTTTACACGAAAGAGCTTGGTATAAATTTAGTAAATTCGGACTAAAAAAATAATTTTGGCTAAAAAAATCCCTAAAATAGTAAAGGAGATTAGAAATAATCCACCCTCACCTGTGAATTATGCATTTCAAAAAAATGTATCCTATTCTCAGATGTCAATTTTTCGAACTTGCCCCCATAGATGGAAGTTACAATACAAAGATAAGGAAAAAAGATTTACATCTTCAATTCATACTGTATTTGGAACTGCCATTCATGAGGCAATGCAAGAATATTTAGGAGTTATGTACGATACATCTGCTACTAAAGCAGATGAATTAGATTTAGATTCAAACTTCCAAAATTATTTTATTGAGGAATATAATAAACAATATAAATCAAATAATAACCAACATTTCTCTTCAGCCGAACAAATGAGAGAATTCTATGAAGATGGAGTTGCCATTCTAAACTGGTTTAAAAAGAAACGCTCAAAATATTTCAGTAAACGTGGTTGGCACTTAGTTGGATGTGAAATTCCATTGGTAATTGCACCAGATAAAATGCGTAACAACGTATTATATGCTGGATTTTTAGATGTAGTAATGTATAATGAAAATACTAATACATTTAAAATTATAGATTTAAAAACAAGCACACGAGGTTGGAGAGACCAAGATAAAAAGAACGAAGATAAACAGTTTCAGTTATTATTATATAAAAAATATTTCTCTGAACAATATCATATACCGTTAGAAAATATTGAAATTGAATTTTTTATTTTAAAACGTAAAGTATTAGAATGGGATGATGAAAATATTAAATCTCCTCATCAAGCCTATAGAGTACAACAATTTAGTCCTCCAAGTGGGAGAATAAAATTAGGAAGAGCAAATAAGGCAATAACTGATTTTATTAGTGAGTGTTTTAGCACTAGTGGAGACATTAAGGAGATAGTTAACTTCCCAAAATCCCCATCCAAATGGAATTGTGGTTTTTGTCCTTATAAAGAAGATACAAAACTTTGTGGAGAGGGAATAAAATTTTAAGAATCCTTATATACGTATCATCGTAAAACGTTTTAAAATAAAGATTATGCCAACAAAAGACATGACACTAACAAGTGTTAAAATTAAGAGTGATTTATTTGAAAATTTCAAAATTGAATGCGTAAAGCGTAAATTTTCTTTCCAAAAACTTGCCGATCGAGCAATTTATTTGTATCTTACTGATGAAAATTTTCGTAAACAAATTTCAAATCAAAATAATCTCGAATTATAAACTAAAAATTAATGAATCAAAGTTTTGAGCATCTTCCTAAGGAAGACAGAAAAAAAATACTTTTAATTTGTGATGATATTAGAGTACACTCTGGAGTAGCTACAGTTGCTCGTGAGATTGTAATGCATACTGCCCATCATTTTAATTGGGTACAAATTGCAGGAGCTATTAAACACCCAGAAAAAGGAAAAGCATTAGATATAAGTGGTGATACTGGTAAGCAAGTAGGTATTGATGATGCATATGTAATGATGTATCCTACTGATGGATATGGTAATGTAGAATTTTTAAGGCAAATTATAAAAAGGGAAAATCCTGATGCTCTAATGATTTTTACAGATCCAAGATATTTTACATGGTTATTTAATGCTGAACAAGAAATTAGAAAAAGTATCCCAATTACTTATTTAAATATATGGGATGATTATCCCGCTCCTATGTACAATAGAGCATATTATGAAGCATGTGATTTGTTAATGGGTATTTCAAAACAGACATGTAATATTAATAAAATTGTATTAGAAGATAAAGCCGAAAATAAATTAATAAAATATATTCCCCATGGTTTAAATCATAACTTATATAAACCTATTGAGGATAATGATTCAAGATTACTTAAGGTTAAGAAAGAAATTTTCCAAGGTAAAAAATATGACTTTGTTTTATTCTTTAATTCCCGGAATATTAGACGTAAACAAATCCCAGATGCAATGTTGGCTTTTAGAACATTTTTAGATAGTTTACCTAAAGAAAAAGCTGATAAATGTTTATTTTTATTACATACCGAAGTTAGAAGTGATGCTGGAACTGATTTAGCAGCTGTTAAAGAATATTTGTTTGACGAGAATTATTCTGATAATGTTAAGTTTTCAACTAATAAACTTTCTATAGAAGATCTAAATTGTTTATATAATATAGCAGATGCACAAATATTATTAACATCTAATGAAGGATGGGGTCTAACGATTACTGAAGCAATATTAGCCGGGACACCTATTATAGCTAATGTAACAGGTGGAATGCAAGACCAAATGCGTTTTGAAGATGAGAATGGAGAATGGTTTACCCCTACCCCAGATTTACCTTCAAACCATAGAAAAACATTTACTAAACATGGTGAATGGGTATTTCCTTGTTATCCAACTTCTCGTTCAATTCAAGGTTCACCTCAAACACCTTATATTTTTGATGATAGATGTAAGTGGGAAGATGCTACTAAACATTTGATTACTTTATATAATATGACACGTGAGGAACGTAAGGCATTAGGATTAAAAGGAAGAGAATGGGCTACTAGTGATGAAGCTGGATTTACTTCTGAATATCAAGCTAATAGAGTAATGGAAGCATTTACTGAATTATTTGATACTTGGAAACCCAGAGAAAAATATGAAATTATTAACGCTACCGAATTTACAGGCAGACATTTAAAACATAAAATAGAATATTAATGAATAAACCAGTTTTTGTAATCAGTTGTCCTTATGATACTTATTCAGGATACGGAGCTCGTGCTAGAGATATAGTTAAGGCTATAATTAATACAGATAGATATGATGTAAAATTAATGGCTCAACGATGGGGCTCAACAGCTTGGGGATTTTGTAAAGATCATCCTGAATGGAGCTATTTATATGATCATAAATTACCTGATAATAAACTTACAGCAAAACCCGATATTTGGATGCAAATTACTATTCCAAATGAATTCCAACCTGTAGGAGAATATAATATAGGATGTACAGCAGGAATTGAATCTAATTTATGTAAACCAGAATGGATTGAAGGATTAAACCGAATGAATATAAATTGGGTATCTTCTAATTTTTCCAAACAAACCTTTGAAAGTACTCGATATGAAAAGAAAAATAAGCAAACTAATCAAACTGAAGGTTATATTAAATTAGAAAAACCTATTGAGGTAGTATTTGAAGGAGCTAATTTGGATGTTTATAAACATCTTACTTCTAAAGAAATTAAAACAATTAATTTAGATACAATTAAAGAATCATTTTGCTTTTTATTTGTTGGACATTGGATGACAGGTAATTTTGGTCATGATAGAAAAAATGTAGGAAAACTAGTAAAAGCATTTTATGAAACTTTTAAAAACCAAAAACAAAAACCTGCTTTAATACTTAAGGCATCAGTTGGTGTAGCATCTTATATAAGTAGAGAAGAAATACTTAAACGAATTAAAGAAATTAAAAAAACAGTTAATTCTAATAATTTACCTAACATTTATGTTTTAAATGGTGAATTTAGTGATCAAGAAATGAATGAATTATATAATCATCCTAAAGTAAAAACTATGGTTAGTTTAACTAAGGGTGAGGGTTATGGTAGACCACTATTAGAATTTAGTCTAACAGGTAAACCTATTATTGCAACAAATTGGTCAGGTCATATTGATTTTTTAAAATCATCATTTAGTACTCTATTAGGAGGACAATTAGAACCAGTACATAAATCTGCAGCTAACGATTGGTTAATTAAAGAATCTAAATGGTTCCAGGTTAATGATGTAGAGGTAGGTCGTAGTTTTAAGGATATGTATAAAAAGTATAAACAGTATATTATTAAAGGTAAACAACAAAAGAATTTTAGTAAAACAAGATTTAGTTTTGAAAAAATGCAGGAATTAGTAGATTCTATTTTAATAGCCAATATACCTGAATTTCCAAAACAAATACAATTAGAATTACCTAAATTAGATTTACCTAAATTACAATAAATGGCTTACGATAATTTAATAGAATGTACACGTTGTGGTAGCGATGCCTGTTATATCCAAGAAGTAACTAAGGATATTAAAATTGAATTATGTTATGGATGTGGATTCCAATCCAATTCAGTAATGAAAGTAGGAAGTGATTTTCTAAATGAACAAATGGAATCATTACCTGATTTATATAAAGTACTTATAGATGAGGAGGAATCAGGTAAAGTATGGATGCCTTCATTTCATAATGTAGAAGGTAAAGGAATGGTATTTGCTGATGGTACTTCAAGAGAACAATGGGCTTGGGGTGCTACTAAACATATAGAAGTCTTAAAAGAAGAAAAAGAAAAATATAAAGGTGCTAAATATAGAGCCGATATGTCTACACTTAAACACTTTCTAGAACGAGATTTTATAGGAGCATTAACATATATAGGAGTACTACCAGAATGAAATTAGGTGATTTAGTTGAAAAATTAATTAAATTTATTACTTTGGGTCAAGGTAAAAAAGTTGCAACTAAGATAGCTACCCTTAGGGGTAAAGAAGACTGTGGTTGTAATAGAAGACAACAAAAACTAAATGAATTTGGAGACAAAATAACACCCTTTAAGGAAAAATCTCCAATAAAATATAGTAAATTAAGAATAAATTGGAGTAATAATGATTGGAACGATGTAAAAAAACAAGTTTCTTGTACATGTAATTTTATAGAAGGAATTGTAGAAGTATATGATAAAAATCAATCTTTAATTACAATAGAATCTTTTATTGATAAACCTTTATTAACAGGGAAAATTACTTATTTAGATATTGAATACCCTTCTAAAGCAATCCCCTATTCAGCTACTTTAAAGTGTCGTACAAAGGATAAAATTACTAATCCTATTAACATTAAAATAAAGTGAAAACAGTTTGGGTAAATGGATGTTTTGATATATTACATCGGGGACACTTTGAATTATTTAATTATGCTAAATCTTTAGGTGATAAATTAATTGTTGGTGTTGATACTGATGAAAAAGTGTCTAAAGACAAAGGACCAAATCGACCTTATAATAACATAGATGATAGAGTTTATGCCTTAAATAGTTTACAAGCAATAAATTTAACATACATTTTTAATTCTAGAGAAGAATTAATACAATTAATTAAAAAAACATCCCCAGATATTTTAGTGGTGGGTAGTGATTGGAAAGGAAAGGAAATAGTAGGTGGGAAACATGCAAAAGAAATTATATATTTTAATAGAATAAAAAATTACTCAACAACGAATATTTTAAGTTATGATAGTACAACCTAAAATTGTTTCTAAACCATGGGGTGAAGAAATTTGGATTCACAACGATGAAGAATATTGTGGTAAAATTCTTAGATTTTTTAAAGCAGGAAACAGATTTTCCTTACATTACCACATAATTAAAAAAGAATCATGGTATGTAGGTAAAGGAAGTTTTGAATTCATTTGGTTAGATACAGAGTTAGCAAAAAAACATTCAACTACAATCACAGAAGGTACTTGTATCACTATTGAACGAGGCCAACCACATCAACTTAAATCATTAGAAGATAATTCAGAAATATTTGAAGTATCAACTCAACATTTTAATGAGGATAGTTATAGAATTACCAGAGGAGATAATTTAGAGTAATGAGGATATTAGTTATAGGAGATAGTTGTATAGATAAATTTATCTATGGAGGTGTAAATAGAATATGCCCCGAAGCCCCTGTTCCTGTCTTTAACCCTATTTACCAAACCGAAAACCCTGGTATGGCTGCTAATGTAGCTGAAAATGTAAAATCATTAGGGATTGATGTAGTTCTTACTTGTAATTCAAATTTAATAACTAAAACTCGTTACGTTGATAAAAAGTCTAACCAAATGTTATTAAGAGTAGACGATAACGATGTTGCTAACCCTATTATAGATATTGATAAGTATACTATTGAATTTTTAAGTCAATATGATGCTGTTATAATATCTGATTATAATAAAGGCTTTATATCAGAAGATGATATTAAAAGAATAAGTTCAAACCATAGTTTAGTATTTATGGATACTAAAAAATTATTAGGTAATTGGGCTATTAATTGTACTTTTATTAAATTAAATGAACATGAATACAGTAAAAATAAACAATTCATAAATAATAATTTAGATACATTTAATAACAAAATAATAATTACTTTAGGAGAAGAAGGCTGTAAATATAAAAATGAAATATTCCCTGTAAAAAAATTAATTGAAGTAAAAGATGTAAGTGGAGCGGGAGATACTTTTATATCTGCCTTTGTTGGAGAATATTTAAAAACTAAAAATATCAAAAAATCTATAAATTTTGCCCAAAAATGTTCAAGTTTTGTAGTATCTAAAAAAGGAGTTGTTAAACTATAAATTAAATTATGGAAAAATATAAAGTTGGAGTTATAGGAAATGGTTTTGTAGGTGAAAGTCAAGCCTTTGCCTTTTCACCCACAACAGATTTAAGAATCTATGATATAGATCCCTTAAAGGCTAGTAACACAAAAGAAGAAATTGATGAATGTGATTTTATTTTTGTATGTGTTCCTACACCTATGAAAAAAGATGGATCTCAAGATATTTCATTTATAGAAAAGGTATTTGAAGAAGCAGTTGAGGGTCCTATCTATATTATCAAATCCACAGTACTACCAGGTTCTACTAAAGAACTTCAAAATAAATACCCAAAACTATCAATTTTATTTTCCCCAGAATTTTTAACTGAACGTACAGCTAAATTAGATATGTTAACTCAAGCTAGGATTGTATTGGGGGGTGATGGTAGTTTAACTAGTAAAACAGCTGAATTATTCGAACAACGTTTTATGAATAAACATATTATTAAAACTGATTCAACTACAGCTGAATTAATTAAGTATATGAATAATACTTTCTTTGCTACTAAAGTTAGTATTTTAAATGAATTTAAATTGTTAGCTGATAAATTAAATGCAAATTGGGAAGATGCATTATATGGTTTTGCTTCAGATGGTAGAATAGGAGATAGTCACTTGCATGTTCCAGGACCAGATGGTAGATTGGGGTATGGTGGTACTTGTTTTCCCAAAGATGTTAATGCATTAATAACATTAGCTAAAGAATTAAATACACCTCTTAATGCAATAGAAGGGGGATGGAAAACAAATTTAACAGTCCGACCTGAAAAGGATTGGGAAGCAGATAAAGGAAGAGCAGTAAGCGAATGAAAAATATTTACGTAGACATAGATGAAACTATATGTTTTTATCCCGAAGAAAGAGAATATCCTTTAGCCCAACCCCTAAATGAAAATATAGCTAAAATTAATAACTTATATGATGAAGGTAATACTATAACTTATTATACAGCTAGGGGTTCAGCAACTGGAATTGATTGGTATGAAACTACAAGAGACCAATTAAACGAGTGGGGTTGTAAATACCACAATTTAAGTGTAGGTGAGAAACCACCTTATGATTTATTAATATGTGATAAAACTAAAAGAATAGAAGAAATATGAGCAAACCAGTTTATGCAATCCCCCCATCATTTAAAAATGATGAAATTGATTTAAAAAGTACATCAAAATATTTATCATTCCTTGAAAATACGGGTGCTACTAGAGTACTCACCACAGCAGGTACTTCTCAATTTAATTTATTATCTTTATCTGAAACATATTTTTTAAATACATGCTTAATAAATAATTTTTCTGGTGAAAAAATATTGGGCCTCCCTGCTTTAAGTTTAAAACATTTAAAGATAGAAATAGAAAAATTAAATAAATTAGAGTCTTTAAATACTAAATTATTAATTTTATTCCCTGAACGTTACTACACTGATAACCAGATTTTAGAATTTTTTGATGCTATATGTGCTCTTTCATTATATCCTATTTATTTACATGGTAATCCATTAAGAAAAGGAATGGGTGGAACTTATGAGTATACAAATTCTTTATTAGAAAAATTATCTAGAATAGATAACTTTGAAGGTATTAAAGAAGAATATTCAAGTTTAGATTTATCTATCAAAAGTATTCAGGATTTAGATTTAGATATAATTGTAGCAGGTGGGAGTATGAGAAGATTTTGGACATTAAGCCCATTTGGAGCTACTTCGTTTTTAACTGGGGTTGGTAATTTTAACCCAACCCACTCAGAAGAATTTTATCAAGCATTTACTAACGGTAAGTACGGTAAATGTATGGATATAATTCAAAATATAGAAACACCCCTATTTAATACTTTTATGAAAGTAGGGTGGCACGCTGCTATGAGAATAGCTTTAAAAACTCAAGGGTATATTTTGGAAGATCGAAAACCATTTATTACATTACCCACGGATCAAATTAAACAAGTAACTACTTCATTAAACAAAATATTATAATGAACACATTTATTATTGGACCTTGTAGCTTAGAAACCTACGAATTATCTCACACGGTTTTAAAAGCTGTATACCCATATGTAAAAGATAAAGACTTTTATTTTAAAGGGTCATTTGATAAAGCTAATCGTACTTCGATTACAGGTCAAAGAGGACCTGGATTAGAAGAAGGGTTAGAAATTTTTAAACAACTAAAGAAGGATTATCCTGGGTTGAAGGTTACTACTGATGTACATGAAACAGCACAGGTAGAAAAACTATCAGATACTATTGATTTAATTCAAATTCCTGCTTTTTTATGTCGTCAAACAGATTTATTAGTAGAATCTGCAAGACATTTTAATAAAGTTAATATTAAAAAAGGTCAATGGATGAATCCTCAAAACATGGCTAAGGGAACAGATAAATTAAAAGTCACTAATCCTGATTGTGAAGTATGGCTTACTGAAAGAGGCACAGCATTTGGCTATTCTCAGTTTATAGTTGATTTTTCTAGTGTAGATTTCTTTAAAGAACATTTTGATAAAGTAGTAATGGATTGTACCCACTCAGCTCAATTACCTAAACCTAATGGGAGAATGAGTGGTAATCCAACTTTAGCAGCTCGTTATTTCCAAGCAGCTGATATATTTGGTTATACAGGTGTATTTTGTGAAGCCCACCCCACACCTTCATTATCCTATTCAGATGCAGATTCAGTTTTACCCTTAGAAAAAATGGTTGAACTTCTAAATCAACAATAATATGGAATTACTAAATGAATTATGGGAAGAGCAAGATAAGAACACTAGACATATAGTTTCTGGGTTGGCTCAAAGTAAAAAAGATAGACATATTAATAATTTTAATAATTTATATATTAAATTTATTGACACTAATCAAGTAAATAAATCCCTAGACTGGGGATGTGGTGGTGGTTTATTAACTAAGCAACTACAAGAATTTTCAAATGAAGTTCATTGTGTAGATGTAAGTACAAAAAGTATAGATAGTTGTGTTAAGTATGCTAACCCCACACAAACATATTTACTTGAAACTTCCCCTCAAGAGCTAGATTTACCTAAAGTAGATTTAGTATTAGCTAATGCTATTGTTTGGCATTTCCCTTCATTACAATATTTTAAGGATGTTGTAAGTAAGTGGGTTGGATTGTCTCCTAAATACATAATATTTAATAGTAAAAAATTAAAGGCAACTAAAGAAACTACTAATTATAAAAAAGATTTTTTAAGTGCTTTATATTTAAATAATCAAGATGTTATTGATTTATTTGATTCTCATGAGTACAAAATAATATCCTCTTTAACATCTAATAACACCAGAATACCAGTAACTTATTTTGTATTTGAAAAAAAATAATGGGTAGTACTAAATTAATTATATGGGATTTAGATGATACTTTATGGGAGGGGTCTATTATGGTTTCAAAAGATGTTATATTAAAAAATAAATATTTAAATAGTATAAAATCTCTTAATAACCATGGAGTAGTAAGCAGTATTTGTTCTAATAATTATTTTGATTTTACAAAAAACATACTTAAGAACTTTAATATTTGGGACTTATTTATTATGCCTAATATTAATTATGAATCTAAAGGGTTAAGGGTTAAATCTATAATAAAGGACTTTCAATTACGACCTGAAAATGTTTGTTTTATTGATGATAACGAATTTAATTTAAATGAAGTTACTCATTTTAATCCTAACATTAAAGTAATAGATGGTAAAGATGATAAATTAATCACAGAATTTTTAGATAATTGTTTAAAAGATAACAAAGTTGATAATGGTAAACGTTTTAGTAAATATAAAATCCTAGAGAAAAAAGTTGAAGTAAGAAATACTTATGGTTCCAATGATGAATTTTTAATAGATTCTAACATAATAGTAGAAATAAGAGAAGCTAAAGTAAGTGATTTAAATAGGGTTTTTGAATTAGTTCATAGAACTAATCAACTTAATTATACTAAGAATCGTAAATCTAAATCTGAATTATTAGAGGATATTAATAATTCTCAATCTTATATTATAAAAGTAGGAGATAAGTATGGTGATTATGGAGAGGTAGGATTTATTAGTTATACAAATGAATATACATTACATTTTACATTTTCATGTAGGATACTTAATATGGGGGTAGTAGACTATGTTTACCACCAATTTCCCTTACCTCCATTTGATACTGTAGGAGAAGTAGCTACCGAAATCAACACTACCCCACCTGATTGGATTAAAAAGGGCATAATTCAACCCAACAAACCTACTTCTAAAAAAGCTATTATGATTGGTGGGTGTGATTTAGAACAAATGAATCCTTATTTATCTAAAGAATATTCAATTAGTACATATTTTAACTATACACATAATGGTGTAATGGTACATAGAGATAGTATAGATTATTTAAAATCCCCTAATTTCCCCCCTGATATTAAAAAATATATTTTAGATACAGTTCCTTTTATAAGTGAAAAATGTTACGATACCCCTAATATTAAGGATAAAGATATAATAATTTATAGTCCACTAAAAGATTATGGGCAGGGCAAATACCAAAGTACTAAAGTACCTAATTATTATATTTCTTGCCATCCCTTTTTCCATACTAATTGGAATGATAATGGATTAAAGGCTTTATCTAAAAGTAGAAACATACCCCTTAATAAATTATATACTTTCTCTGAAGAATGGAAACCAGTAGAAAAACCAGATAGTGTTTTTGAAAACCAATTAAATATACTACTTAAAGAATTCTCACTCTCGGCAAAACAAGTATTCGTTATTTTAGGGGCAGAAAATTATTATCCCGATTTTAATAAGGATGTATTCAAACCTGGGGAAAGGTATATTAAATATAATAATTTAGTTAAAAAATCTGGCTCCCAGTTTAATAATATTACTTTTATTAATCCTAGTGATTATATTAAAGATAGATCAGATTTTAAGGATAATGTGCGGCATTATCAAAGACATATTTATAAACAAATGGCTGACAATATTAATAAAAAATTAAATTATGTTTAAAATCCATACACCCCAAGATAATATTAATGAAATGGTAACTACTCTTCAAAATGAAGGTGTATTTATTATTTATAATTTTCTTTCTAGTGTCGAAGTAGATAAACTATATAGTGATGTAAAAGTATTATGTGAAAATAAAGGTGGGCATTATGAATTTGGAAGAAATTATAGAGGTGGAAATTTAAACTCTCATCCTTTGTCTATAATTAATGCTTTTGATCGTCCTTGGATGAAAGAATTAAGTAACAAATATATGGAAAAAAATAATTATGGGGATAATATATATGCTACTTATGATTATATTTCTAATAAGGGATTAGCTAGAAATGGGTGGTTACATTTTGATAGAGGACATTGTTTTAAATACTTTATATATCTAACAGATGTAACAAAAAATTCGGGAGCATTTAGTTGTTCCCCAGGATCAAGATTACTAGGCTCAGAATTAAGAAAAAGTGCTTGGGGAAGTAATAATTATAATAATGTAAAAAATAGAATAGAATTAGATTACCCGAATATCCTTGAAGACTATCCTAGTATCCCAGTGGAAGCTAAAAAAGGTACATTAATTGTTTTTGATACGGACACTTTTCATAAAGGAGGAGAAGTAGAAGAAGGAAAAGAGAGATTAGTAGTAAGACTACATAATTATTTTTAAATGAATAAATTATTAGTTTTAGGAGATTCTCATACAAGAAGTTTTAGTGGTATTGATAATGTTTATCCTATTTTTTTAGGAAATGGTAAAATAATTAATTTAAGTAATACTGAATATAATAATCTTTATATTCAGACTTTAGAAGTATTACAAAGAGTACCAAAAGATAATTATAAGTATTTTTTTAAAATAGGAGAACCTAATATAAGGTATCAAATAAATCAAGATTGGAATATTCATTCTGATGTTAATTTTGTATACAAAGGAATTATAAATGAAAAATATTTAAGCCAATGTATAGAAAATTATTTAAAAATAATTGATTCTTTACCTTATTATTTTTATATTATAACCCCAACCACAGCTTTAAGTTATTCATTAGATGCTTTAGAATATTTTAATAATAAACTTATTGAAGTTTTTGGAGATAGAGTAATTAATTTATATTCAAAAACAATATCAAATAAAAAAATAATAAATAAATTTTTAGGTTCAGATAATGATCCTATACATTTGAATAGTAAAATTGGAAATTTATTTGTAAAAACTTTATACGAGAATAAAATTATTCCGAATATGGATTGTTATAAAGTAAATAAATTAAATTTTAATTCATTAGAACTTAAAGAAGCATTTTGGCAAAATAAATTTGGTACATTAAAATTAAAGTAAATGAAAAGATTATGCATTATTCCTGCCAGAGGAGGAAGTAAAAGATTACCTGGAAAAAATATTAAATTATTAAATGGTAAACCATTAATATTTTATACTCTTGATGCTGTAATAACATCCCAAGTATTTGATAAAATAATTTTCACATCAGACGATGATGAAATTTTAGATAAAGTAAAATTAAATTATTCTATAGGTAAACTATCAGTTATAAAACGACCTAATAATTTAGCATCTGATACCTCTAAAGTAATTGATACTGTAATGTATTTTTTAGATGAAGAGTATAATCAAACCTGGCTAACATTACCAACTTCACCACTTAAAACATCAGATGATTTTATTCAATCCTCTAAATTATTAGATCAGGATACAGATTCAGTTTTATCTTATACCGAAATGGAATTTCCACCTACATTGGGTTTAGTAGTAGGGCAGGATAATAAATTATTTGACTATGATAAATCATTACCTTGGCAAAACGGTAATTCCAGATCACAGGATCATCCTACAATTTATAGACCAAATGGTGCTTTATATGGTAGTTGGACTAATAAATTAAAACAAAATAAAAATTATTATATAGGCAATATTAAAGGACATTTTATGCCTCGAATGAGATCAGTAGACATTGATACTCAATTTGAATTTGATTTAGCTGAATTTATTCTTAATCATAATGTTTGATTTTACAGACAAAAGTGTTGCTGTAGTAGGGAGCAGTGGTCATTTACTAGAAAGAAACTATGCTTCATTAATTGATTCCCATGATGTAGTTATAAGATTTAACCATGCTAAAACTGAAGGGTATGAGGATTATGTTGGAAGTAAAGTTACTCATAGGGTAGTTAATCAACATGTTTTTGATGGTACTACTCCTAAAGATAGATTTCCAAATGCTGATCATAATTTCGTGCCTAAACTAAAAAATCAACATATATTATTGATAAGACCATTTGGTAATACTAGTATTTACAAAAAAAGATCTCCTAATAATGAAGTTGCTATTTTAAGTGATAAAAATTGGAATGAATATCGAAAAATATTAGGTAATAAAAAAGACCCCTCAGTTGGTTTTATAGGTGTTATGGTAGCTATTAGTACTTCAACAAATGTTAATGTATTTGGTTTTGATCAAACCAATGAACCTAATTTAACCAAAAGACATTATTGGGAAGATATAAAATATCATTTCAGAGGACATGATTATAACCCAGAAAAAGAAGTATTTAGATTATTAGTTGAACAAAATAAAATTAAAATATACTCATGATTACAGTATTTAATGCCGCATTCTTTGGTGATGAAAGACAAATAAATAGAATTGTAGATCAAAACCCATATGATAATGTTGAGTACGTTATGTACACTAATAAACCTGAAAAAGCAAAGGGTACTATTTGGGATATAAAACATGCTAAGATTGAAAATATAGGACTTAGAATGGCTGCTCGTCAAGTAAAAACCCAACCCCATGTATATCATCCTGATAGTGATTACTGGCTTTGGATTGATGCCAGTATGAAAATTAATATTGATCCTAATATATTAGTTGAAAAATATTTATCTAGATTTGATGTTTGTGCTATGCCACACCCCGAAAGAAATAATTGGTGGGAGGAAGCAGATGCTGTATTAGGAATGGGGATGGATACTAAAGAAAATATACAAGGGGGTGTTGATAAATATTTAAAGGAAGGGTTAGCACCTACCCAATTATGGGAAACTGGATGTTTATTAAGACGTAATACTTCTAAAGTAATAGATTTTAATAATATATGGTGGAATGAAATTCAAACTAATAGTATTAGAGACCAACTTAGTATCCAATATGCTTCATGGAAAGCAGGTGTGTATATAAATAATTTTCCTGGGACTAATAGTATGAATGCACTCCGTTTTAAAAATAAAAAATATTTACCCCAATGGAACGAAATAACAAGAGCATGGTAGTAATTTATAGAATATCAGACGCGGGTTATAATAAAGTTAAACCTGATTATATCAACAATGAAAAATGTTTAGCTAACGCTACTCAAATATTTTCAAATGAAGATTGGTTAGTTATAGCTGATAACGTATCTAAGGAAACCGATACAATAATTCAAAAATATATTTTAAAAGATAAAATTGAATATGTTTCACAAGGATCGGGAGCACAAACATTTAATTTAGCTTTAGATAGAGCATTAAAGTATAATGATGATGAAATTATTTATTTCATCGAAAATGATTATTTACATAAACCAAATAGTCAAGAGATTTTAAAAGAAGGTTTTGATTTAGGAGCTTCTTTCGTATCTTTATATGATCATCCTGATAAGTATTTACCACCTCAAAAAGGTGGTAATCCATACTGCCAAGGTGGAGCTGAAGATACTAGAGTATATTTAACAAACTCAGTACATTGGAAAATAACAAATAGTACTACAATGACATTTGCTGCTAAAGTAAAAACATTAAGGGAAAATGAATCAATACTTAGAAAACATACTAGTGGTACTCACCCAAATGATTTTCAAATGTTCTTAGATTTAAGATCAAAAAACCAATTATTAGTAACCCCTATACCAGGATATTCTACACATGGGGAGACAGCTTGGTTATCACCCTTAACTAATTGGAGTAAAATATGAAAATAAGCTATGCTATTACAGTTTGTAATGAGATTAAAGAGATTAAGAAACTCATTCCTATTCTTCTTGAAGGTAAAAGAGAGAATGATGAAATAGTAGTTTTATTTGATAAACAGAATGGTACAGCTGAAGTTTGGTCTTATTTACAAAAACATGATATAAAATGTGAAGCTAAATCTTTTAAACATCATTTTGCTGATTGGAAAAATCATCTTACCACCATATGTTCTGGAGATTATATATTTCAGATAGATGCAGATGAATATCCAAATAAAATGATATTTACACATTTACCTGCTATACTAGAATCTAACCCAGACAATGAAGTTTATTTAGTACCTAGAGTAAATACAGTAGAAGGACTAACTCAAGAACATATTCTAAAGTGGGGGTGGAGAATAGATGATAAAGGACGGGTTAATTGGCCTGATTATCAATGGCGTATTTGGAAGAATAAACCAGAGATAAAGTGGATTAATAAAGTACATGAAGTACTAGATGGTTATAAAACTTATGCTCCCTTACCTGATATGGAAGCATTATCATTATATCATCCTAAAGAGATTAATAGACAAGAAAAACAAAACGCTTATTACGATACATTATGATTAGTTTAATTATTCCTACATATCGAAACCCTAGTTATTTAGACATTTGTCTTAAATCAGCCATTGAATTCCAAACAACTAATAATGAAATTATAGTTATAGTTGATGGTTATGTAGACGAAAGTCAGATAGTACTAGATAAGTATAAAGATAAAATTAAAGTATTACCCTTAGATGAAAATAAAGGTATGCAAACCGCTCTTAATTTAGGAGTATTTAACGCTAGTAATGAAAAAATACTTATTATTAATGATGATAATGTATTATGTCCTGAATGGGATATTATAGCAAGTGAAGTCAAAGAACGTTCTGTATTAACTATTAACCAAATTGAACCTACAGGTCCAGGTATATTTAATTTCCCAGTTAAGGATTTAGGTAAAACACCTGAACAATTTAATTATAGAGAGTTTATTAAATATGAAAAAACATTAAGACAAGATAAACTAACTATAGATGGAGGTATATTTCCATTTGCTATTTATAAAAAACAATATATGATTGTAGGTGGATTTGATACTATGTATCAATCACCTTTCATTTGTGATTGGGATTTTTTCTTAAAATTAGATTTAAATAATATAGGAATGTCTAGAACACACAAAGGACACTTTTATCACTTTGGTAGTGCTGCTACTAAAAATAGAACTGATGGTGACCAAATAAAATTTAAAGCAAGTGAACAACCTGCTGCTGAAGTATTTATGTATAAGTGGGGAATTAGTCCTCAATTATTTAAAAATAATTCACATAACCCTAAAAATAACCAAATAATTAAAGGTATAAAATATGAATAAAACAGTATTAATAACAGGTGTAGCCGGATTATTAGGTAGTCGTTTAGCTGATTGGATAATCGAAACACAACCAGATATCACAGTAGTTGGAGTTGATGATTTAAGTGGTGGTTTTAAAGAAAATATTAACCCAAAAGTAAAATTTTGGCAAATGAATTTAATAGAGCATCCTATTGAAAATATATTTGAGGCACATGATATAGATTATGTTTTTCACTTTGCTGCTTATGCTGCTGAAGGGTTATCCCCATTTATTCGTACCTACAATTATGATAATAATTTAAAATCAACTGCCCGCCTAGTTAATGAGTGTATTAAAAACGATGTTAAACGATTGGTATTTACGTCTACATTAGCAGTATATGGTCATGGTAATGGTGGGATATTTGATGAAACCCAACAACAGACACCAATAGACCCCTACGGTGTTGCAAAATATGCATGTGAAATGGATATCCAAATAGCAGGTGAACAACACGGTTTAGATTGGTGTATAATAAGACCTCATAATGTATATGGTATTAAACAAAATATTTGGGATAAGTATAGAAACGTATTAGGCATTTGGATGTTCCAACATTTAAATGGAATGGATATGACTATATTTGGAGATGGTGAACAAACAAGAGCATTTAGTTACATAGATGACTCATTAGAACCACTATGGAATGCAGCTATTAAACCTGAAGCAAGCAAAGAAATAATTAATTTAGGGGGAATTGAAGAAATATCAATTAATAATGCTGCTCAAATATTACAAGAAGTAATAGGTGATAGTAAATTAACTTATTTAGAAGCCAGACATGAAGTTAAACATTCAATACCTACCTTTCAGAAATCAATTGATATACTAGGGTTTGAACATAAAACTGGTTTAAAAGAAGGCTTAACTGAAATGTGGAAGTGGGCTCAACAACAACCTATGCGTGAAAGATTTGTATGGTCTTCATATGAATTAGAAAAAGGTATTTACAGCTTTTGGAAAAAGTAGTAGGATACTTAAAAAAATTGTCGTATATTTACATATATTTTTAAAAGGTTATATATTTATGCATTCGACAATTCAAACTACAACACCCGTGAAAATGATTTTATGCTCTAAGTGTAAGGGCACAATGCCTGAGCTTAGATTAACCCAATATGGGTATGATTTTTGTGTAAACTGCTCTACAGTAGGTGCTAAAAGGGGATTACCTGTAACAAGAGGAACAGGTGACCATACTTGGACTGAAACAATTGTAATGGAAGAAGAGGATTATATTAAGTATACTGAATTTGAAGAAACCCATTATGGAAAAAATAAAGTTACTAAAGCAGAAAAATTAGATCTTAATACTGATGATCGCAATTTACAAGGTCCTTTTCAAATAATAAATTCTACTTCAAACGAAGATTTATAAGTTTTGCCTAAACCTAAACCGCTTTCTAAGCAACAAATAGAAGCAGCTCAAAGTCAAACCATGTCTAATATGAGCGCTGCAAGATATTTACATGTTTCTTATCAACACTACAAGAGATATGCTAAAATGTATGGTATTTTTGACAGTCATAAAAACCAGAGTGGTAAAGGTATACCTAAATTCCTCAAAGGACGCGGTAAAGAACCGGCCTTAATGGATATAATTGAAGGTAAAGTATCAGCAGCCCATTTCCAACCTGCAAAAATAAAGTATCGTTTAATAGAGAGCGGATATTTATCCGAGCAATGTTCAATGTGCGGTTTCAAAGAACGTAGGGTCTTAGATTATAAAATGCCGTTGTTATTGCATTTCAAGGATGGTAACAAATCAAACTACCTACTTGATAATATAGAGTTACTGTGTTACAATCATTATTTTCTCACAGTGGGAGATATCTTTAATGATAAAGATGTTAAACAAATAGAGTCAACAAGAGAACATTTTGGGACTAGTGAGAAAATAGATTGGGAAGTCGACGAGTACCATTTACAACGCCTAAAAGAATTAGGCTTAGAAGATGATGAAGACAGCCCTAACCAGTACATCTCTAGAATATAAATGAAGAGAAGTAAAAAACATACTAAAATCGTAACTGATTACGATAAACTCAAATCTAAACATTTAGATAAATTAGCATCTAAAACTTTAGATAAAGATGAGAAATCTCAACAATTAAAATCAAGACCTGTAAAAGGCAATTTCCTTAAAAATTTTTAATCATGAAAAAACCACATAAACTAGTTTTATTGACCTTTTTTATCTCAATTGTATCAGCATTTGCCTCAGTACCTACTATGGTAAGATATAATGCTACTATGGTTTCTAATTTATCAAGCCAAAAAATAAAAATAGAAATTAAAGCATCTAAAGTTGAAATAAAAAGTATTGACCAAACACGTTTATTTTTAACTTCAATAGGACGACGTGAATCTTCAAATAGATATGATATAGTAAACAGATGGGGATATATGGGTAAATACCAGTTTGGACGTAAAACTCTTAATGCTTTAGGGTATAAAAACATTTCTAATAACCAATTCCTTAGTAATCCTAAACTCCAAGAAGAAGCTATGATAAAGCTCCTTAAACATAATAAACACATTCTTAGAAGAGAAATTAGAAAATATTGTGGCACTCAAAAACACGGAGTGTATATTACAGAATCAGGATTATTAGCCGCAGCTCATTTAGCTGGTCCAGGTAATGTAAAAAAATGGTTAAGGCGTGGTAAACGTTTTAGAGATGGATTAGGAACTGATTTGGTAGAATATTTACAATTATTTGGTGGCTATAAAATTGTTATTTAATATGTATAATAAAAAAATAAATTATGGCAAAAGGTCTTAACCTAGGTTCTTATGTTGAACAACCTAAAAGAAAACGTCCTGGTGTACATGCAAAAAGCAAAACATCAAAACTAAAAACAAGTAAAAATTATGCTAAACCCTATAAAGGACAAGGTAAGTAAAATTATGACTACCCCAATATCATTATTTAATAACTTAAGTAATAGTGACTTAGTTGTTATTGCTGAAGCTGGGGAGTTAAATAATTTTTGTAACGCCTTAACTTTAGATTTAATAACTGAAAAAGGTGAAGAAATTACAACTTACAAGGCATGAATGGCAGGAGGCGATGAAGGTACCTTTACCACATCGTAATAAGAAAAAATATTTTCGCAAGGAAAAGCACAAGAAAAGTGGGAACCAATTTGGTTCCCACAATTGTTTTTATTATATTATACTTTGTAAAATAATGCACGAAGCATTATTAATTAATTAAACATTTTATTAAAAATGAACACACAAGTTTTAAATTTCCCTAAACAGGAAACAGCTTACCTTTCTCAGTTAGAATTTACAGGTTTAAATCGTAAAGTAGATGCATCGCATGTGCAATCTATGACTCATAGAATTAAAGAAAATGGGTTTCTGGATATAATTAAAGTATTTCCTAAAAATTCTTTAGGGAAGTATCTAGTAGCAGAATCTCAACACAGAGTTGATGCCATAAAAAATATTATAGGAGAACAGGATATTAAAGTTCCTGTTGCAATATTAGATTGGCTTAACCCTGATGAAATAGAAGAAGTAATTTCAACTATAACTTCATTAAACACAGGTACTAAATCATGGAATATTTATGATTTTGTAAGAACAAATTCTTTAGCTAAAAGGCCAAATAGTAAGGACTATGATTATATTTTAGAAAAGTTGCGAATAAATAAAGGAATAATTAGTAACAACCAAGTATGTCAAGTTTATAATGGGGGGAATATTCCTGATGATAAATTTAGAGAAGGTAAAGAATGGTTTCTTTCTATTACAAATAAAAGATATGGGGATATTATTTTAAATGAAATAATAGATTTAATTAAAGTTAATGGAAAACGTAGCTTTAATGCTATGGTATTAAGATACTTTATTATAGAATGTTTTAAATATCAAAAACAACTTATTAAAAATCATTCCAACTCAGAAGCTTTAAGTAAATTTTTAAGATTTTTAGAAGTATGTACTAATGAGTTTGTAAAAGATTTATCTAAAGCAATCCCACTTCCAGAAGGGGGGGATCCAATGAGTGATTTTTTTAAAAAACGGGTATTAAATCAATTGTAAAAAAAAGTGGGAACCAATTTGGTTCCCACAATTATTTTTCGTATATTTACGGGTAATTAAAAATAAAGGTTATGAGAGATCAAGATTTAAAAGCGTTTAGTAAAGAAGTAAAAAAAGGATTTGTAGAAGCTTTAGGAAATAAAAGTTATTTTTCCTCTCCTAAACGAATTAAAGATTTAGTAGTTGGTCAAAAGTTTCAAATGGAAGGATTAGATATGAATGGTAATACTGTTCAAGCCGATGCTACATTAATAGCTTATAATGGAATGAATAAATATGTTGTTGAATCAGATGGTATTACTATACTATATGATGGTGAAGACGTAGTAACTAAAGTTTATAAATAAAGGTTATGTCACATTTAGGAAACGATCAATTATTAGAGTATTATTTTGAGCAAGGTATTGCTCAAGGTATGAGTGAAAAAGAAGCAGCAGTTTATGCTGAAGATGAATTTGAAAATTATTACATTTAATGTTGTACGAAATAACTTATAAAGGTAGAACACGTGTAATGTCTTTTGATAAAGCACCTTCATTTCCAGGTTCATTAAGTGGTTTATGGGTTAGACCCTTCAAATACAAATATGAACATCCTGTAATTCCACCTATGATTTGGGAAAATGGGGGTAAAACATATTTAATGCCTTTATGGAAGGAAGTTAAAAAAGGTACTACAGTAAATGATATTGAATGGGTTAAACCAGTTAAGAAAAAAACCGTAGTAGAAGAATTCAAATTTGAATCTGCTAGTTCAGGTTCACTTTATACTACTAAAAAGTTTACTAAACCAAGTGGAGAAATAAAATACAGTTGTACTTGCCCCGGTGTATGGAGAGCTAAAGATAGGCGCTGTAAACATATTAAATCCCTTGAATAAGTATATTTTTTTACATATTTATAATAAATCAATTTAAATCAAAAGTAAATGAAAATTTTAGGTATTATTTTATTAGTTATTATTATTGCAGGAGTTATATATTACTTCACTCAATTAAAAGACCGTGATGGTGATGGAGATGTAGACTTTAAAGATGCTAAATTAACAGCTGAAGACATTAAAGAAGACTTAGATGCGGGTGTTAAAGATGTAAAGCATAGAGCTAAACGTGTTAAAGAAGAAATTAAAGATGTTGCGGCTGCAGTAAAAGAAGTAGGTAACCAAGTTGGTGATGTAGCTAAAGCAGCTAAAGGTAAGCCAAGAACTGGTCGTAAGCCAAGATCTAAGAAAACAAAAAAATAAATGAGCAAGTATAATCTAACTGATATCCACGAAGAAATTATTAAAGAATCTATGAGCCGAGGAGGCACTATAAATGATTCATTCTTCAATATTGCTAACACTGCAGATGAAATAGAAGGTACAAACGACGGTAGAGATACTTACCCTATCGAAGTTAAACGTATCGGAGGAACTTCAGATGGTAAAACCAATGAAGAAATAGTTATTCGCTATGGTGATGGTCATAAAGATTATTTTAGCATTTATGATTATAAATTTGGAGAAGATCCTACTAGTGAGGAAAATTACCAAAAAGAATATTCATTCAGTCTAGGTATTCCTACTGGGAATAAAGATGGAAAACGTTATGCTATGAAGTTAGGATTTAATGTTGAGGGCATGCCTAAATCAGATGCCGAAATGGGTGATGATGAAAAAGAAGACTTTTACATGAATCTAGATAGTGTAGATGAAGATTTAAAAGCTCAATTCGATCGTTTTAAATAATTAGAGTATAAAAATAAAAGGGGATTAATTTCCTCTTTTTTTAGTTATGGCCATATCCCACAAACACAAACTAATATTTGTGCACAACCCTAAATGTGCTGGAACTTCTATTATCAACTATTTTGATATGGAAGATTGGGGACATCAACCTGCTGTTAGATTGAAAGAAGAATATAGTGAATATTGGGGTAAATATAAAAAGTTTGTAGTAATACGAAACCCATGGGATAGATTTTATTCAAATTATAGGTATGCTATAATGGAAGAAAGTTATTATCATTCTAAAATTGAAACTATAAACCCTAATTATAAAGAAGGAGAAAATGATTTTTTTTTAAAAAAAGCACCTCATCCTAATTACCTTGAGGTTAAAGATAAAACATTTGAAGAATATGTAGATTATTTTTTAAATATTAATATTAATCCTAATTGGATTCATCATAGACCTCAATTACTTTATACCCACCCTGAGGTAAAAACTATTAGGTATGAGAATTTAGAACAAGAATTATCTAATTGGTTAGGGAAAGAAATAAAATTACCTTTAATAAATCCTTCAACCCCAAAACAAGCTATTAATCCTTACACCCCAGAATTAATAGGTAAAGTAGAAAAAATATATTTACCAGATGTTAAAGCTTTAGGATATGATAGACCATGATACTAAATTTATTCAAGTAAAAATTAGCAAATGTGCTAGTACTACTATTCAACATAGTCTTAATAGGGATTTTAACAAAACAATGAACGACTATCCTGTCATTCCAGAGGAATGGGATATTAAGATATTTAATGGGGAATGGGTTCCTCATTTTCATCTTTTAGACCAAATAAATATAATTGAAAAAGGGGTATTTCAAGATTCTAAAGAATATTTTAAATTTACTTTTGTAAGAAACCCATGGGATAGATTGGTATCATACTATTTTTTCGCTACTCGGTTTGAAGGTGGTATTAATCCCAATACCAAAAAACCTTTACCTCATCAACATCTTTATAAAATTTCTTTTAAAGAATTTATTATGAACTTAGAAGAAATAAAAATGAACACTGATTGGGTTTTAGAACAAACATTAGGTCAAGCTACACACTTAAAAAAATTATTAGATAGTAAAGGTTTTTCTAATAATTGTTATGATTGGATTAGTGATGAAAATGGTAAAATGTTACCTATAGATTTTATAGGAAAATTTGAAAATTTAGAGGAAGATTATGATAAATTAACCAAACTAATTAATTGTCCTGTACTTCCTATATCACTCCCCCAAATGAAACAATCAAAACACCAACATTATACTACTTATTATGATAAAGATATGATACAAGTAGTAAATAGACTATTTGAAAAAGATATAGAAACATTTAAATATAAATTTGAAGGTTAATGGTATATTTTGTAACTTGTGTTAAACACCCCGATAATTCTCATTCATATAAAGATACTTGGAAATTACTTCAAAACACATTACACTCAGTTTGCAATCAAACTGATAAGAATTTTCAAGTTTTAGTAATGTGTAATAAAATCTTAGATGATTTTAAAACTGATGATAAAATATTTAATACTAGACTTATTGAGTTAGATTGGGATGCTCCTACTACAAAAGATAGATGGCAAATTACAACCCAAGTAAATAACACTGAGGGAATGAGATATATTAAAAAGGATAGAGGGTCAAAATATTCTTTAGCTTTATGTGAATTAGATAAATTAAATCCTTCTTCGGATGATTATGTAATGTTTTTTGATGCTGATGATTTTTTAAGTCCCCATTTAAGTGGTTTTTTAAATACAAACCCAACTTCTGATATATGGGGGTTATTTCATGGATGGAAATTATATAAAAATATTGAAGGTAAATTATTTCTTACAGAATATATACAAGATGCATTTTATAGAAGAAATGGAAGTACAGTGATGTTTAAATTAGGTTGGTTTTTAGAAGAATTTCATGAAAATAAAACTAAAACATTTACCCTAGAAACTCCACAGTCAGAAATACTAGATAAAACTAATAAAATATTCCTAGAAGAGGTTTTAGGTGAACATCAATATTCCATCCCTCATTTTTATAAAAAAGGAAAATCTATAAGTTATGTTCCATTCCATGGTGCTATACATAATTTAACCCATGGTGAAAACCACTCAGGAAGGGTTCCATCAGATACATTCAACAAGGTATTATTTAATAGTAATGATATAAAAGATTGGAATGATATAATGGGGATAACCAATGCATACTACTTCTACCCACCAAAATCTATATTAGAGGAATTTAGTGTAAAACTTCTGTAGTTTTTTTTGGTTACCCTAAATAGGGTTCGTATATTTACGGGTAATTAAAAATAAAGGTTATGACAAAATCAGAAATGAATCAGTTTATATTATTAGGAATGATTGCAGGATATTTTATTATTAGAACAATTACAACGTTTATATAATGACTGCAACTAGAGATTTATTAAAAGAACATTTACATCTGTTTCTAAAGAAGGCGGATAAAAATGAAGTAGCAAGTGCAATTGGTGCTGTATGTGAATCACTTGTATGTGATTATTTTGGATGGACAAACATTGATGCTGATGGGTATGATGCAGTAGATAACTACGGAAACACATATGAGATTAAATCAATGTCATATGAAACAAATAATTTATATGTTGCTTATAATCACTCTAAAAAGCATGGTCATTATGATTATTTAGTTATATGTCATTTTGATGAAAAACGAGTATCAATTATTCCATCTCAAGAAATAGATAATTTTATTAATAATGAAAGTAAAGTATTAAGATTAGATTTTAATGACCCCTTATTAACTAAATTAGGTAAACAAAGACAAAAATCTAGATTTCAAGCTTTGTTTTTAAAACATGAAGTAAAATCATTTACATTTTAATTATGATAAAACAAGGTGATTGGATATTAGTTGATGGTAATAAGAAAAAATGCTTTGGTATTCATACTAATGGTAATTATTTAATTAAAAATATGGGTACTTTAACACAAGTACCTAAAGAAAGAGTAACATCTTACGTGTAAAATGTGGTTACCACAGGAAGGGTTCGTATATTTACCACGTAATTAAAAATAAAGGTTATGCAATATTCAAGATTAAACGAAGCGTTCAAAGATTTAAGAAAAGCAGGTTATTTTGCTAGACAAAATTTTACATGTTGTCAATCATGTGCTTGGGCTGAAATCCCAGAAGAAAAATCCGATAAAGTAGTATTTTATCATAGCCAAGATGCTGATCATAAAGCCGATGATAAAATGTATGTTGGTTGGTCTGGTGATGGGAAAGAAATATGTGATATATTTGCTAAACATCATATTGATACATTATGGGATGGTGATAATAATACTAGAATAGAAATTTCAGATTATAGATACAGTTATGGAATTTAAAGATTTAAAATTTAAAAAACATAGTGTAGTAGAAGGTATTCAAGCTACACTTGAAATTAAACCGAATGTATTCATATCAGTAGTAGCTGGTAAAGGAATGTATAGTACTGGTAAGACAGGACATAGAGCAGCAGTCTCTAAAGTTGAAGATGTATCAACATTTGAAGTTGGTATTATAGATGAAAATTTAGATAAAGAAAACCAAGAATGGGATGTTCGAGGTTGGATGAATAGAGAAGAAATAAATGAATTAATTAAAAGTTATGTGTAGTTCAGGAGCTCATTATATAGACGAAGAACACTACGAAAAAGAACAACAAAAGAAAAAGTTCTATAATAAAGTAGATGACAAATGGGATTATTATTCCGGATTACCTAACCCTAAAGCATATGAAGATGAAAATTAAAAGACAAGTATTACACCATTGTTTAGACCAAGCAAAGGAAATGTTTAAATCAGGTGATAAAGATAAAGCAAGAGACTATTGTGATATGGGTATTGCTTATGTTAGAGAAAAACGTATCGAAGGTTATGATGCTACAGATTTAATTGAAGATGTTCGAGTTGAATTGTGGTTAGAACGTTTTTGGATGTTTTTAGAAAATAAAAATTTATTACTATGAGTTTAAATTTCCAAGATGGTAAATGGTGGGAGTTATCATTTACATTTGCAATGCCACATATGTGGTTTAAATTAGGGTGGAATATTGAAGAACCTACTACTAAAGATAGAAGTTTTTTGGTTCAAATATTTTTAGGATTTGTATCTATTAATGTAGAATGGGGGAATGATGAATGGAAATTTGAAGATGATGAATAAATTAGACAACGATTATCAAAATCTACTTTCTGAAGTATTAAGTAAAGGAGTAGAAAAAGAAGACAGAACAGGTACAGGTACTATATCATTATTTGGTAAACAAATTAGACATGATATGTCGGATGGTTTTCCTATCTTAACTACTAAAAAAGTAGCTTGGAAAACAATGGTTACTGAGTTAAAATGGTTTTTAAGAGGTGATACTAATATAAAATATCTTCAAGATAATAATTGCAAGATATGGGATGGTGATTATAAAAAATCAGGTAGAACAGATGGTGAATTAGGTCCTATATATGGTAAGCAATGGAGAGATATAAATGGAATAGACCAGCTAGAGAATCTTATAACTGGCTTAATATCTAACCCTGATAGTAGAAGGCATTTGGTTGATAGTTGGAATGTAAGTGATTTAGATAAAATGACTTTACCTCCATGTCATTACTCATTTCAATGTTATGTAGCAAATGGTAAATTAAGTTTAATGTGGAATCAACGTTCAGCAGATTTATTTTTAGGCGTACCGTTTAACATCAGTAGTTATGGTCTTTTATTGCATTTACTGTGTAAAGAAACCAGACTCGAACCAGGTGAATTAATTGGCTCGTTCGGCGATATACACCTGTATAAAAACCATATTAATCAAGCTAAAGAACAAATTGATAGATATAGTTTGGATTTACCTGAATTGAAGGTATCATGTTATGACATTTATAGAGGCGATTTTGATGCCGAATTAATAAATTATGAATCACATCCTGTTATTAAAGCCCCATTAAGTAATTAATATGAAACGAGTAATAGAAATAATAATATTTGCCCTAACCACTTATGGAATTATAACTATGGGTTGCTAATGTATAATAAAATAATTATTAGAAATAATACACCATATGATATTTTATATCAGTTGTCCCCTAGGTTATTTAAAAATAAAGATGGCAGCATGAATAAAAAGGTATTAGGTATGTTTGTAGCAGAGGTAGGAGCAGATAAGGTAATGGAGATAAATAATAAACTATTAATTTGTAAAACAGTAGAAGATGCCCAACTTGAATCTTGAATGTGAATGGTGTCATGATACATCAAATACTGTTCCAATGTACATCCCAGAAACACCAGTATTAGAATGGATGGAAAAAAAACTCATTCGTCTTGATAGGGACTTTACCGAACACGTATTAAGTAAAGAAGAAGAATGGGAAATGTTAGTATATGATGAAATGATTACCTCAATAAGGCGAGGAGTAGTATGTACTAAATGTTGGAAAAAAGACCAAAAGTTATATGATAAATATTACGATTCGGGTGATGAAGAAAATTATATAAGATTACTATGAAAGAAATATTAATGCAAACAACAGTAGATTGGTTACATCCTATCAACCCTCAACTGTTGGATAACATAACTAAAGGTAGGGGATTTGAAAAAAAACAAATCATAGCCGATATAGAAGAAAATGACGTAACATATTTCGTTATGGAAAATGAACCTAAAATATTAACCCAATGATAATTGAAATAGGTAAAGACAATGGTCACATTGTTATAGATGATAACACGGGTAAAATTATGACCGTATTAGTTAACAACATGGTTGAAGGCAAACATGACTTTATAACAACAACAAGCTATAAAAGAGAAGGCGATAAACATTATAATATAAGATAACATGAGTAGTAAATTTTTCGGTAACAAAAACGATAATAAACAAGGCAATAAACCCGGCAATAAAATAAAAGGCAAGGGTAGGAGTAAATCGGTTAAAAACGTGGGTGTAAAAAAATCGGGTAGGGGCAAATAAAAAAAA
>JAAHTG010000438.1_pt1 | contig 37604 bp, 37 predicted proteins | sample 6116081 | NCBI WGS metagenome assembly JAAHTG01 (sample SAMN13939989, study PRJNA603662) | sponge metagenome | isolation source: marine sponge | host: Mycale hentscheli | place: New Zealand | collected 2005 | reverse complement strand
ATTTCAGCTTAATTGTTTCATACCAGTGCCCATCTATGTCTCCTTCGGGGCACCAAAATCTTTTTTACAGATTTTTCGAATAGGGCAATTCATTCAGTGGGTTGCCTTTTTTCGTGTCCAGAACAATGGAATTTGCGCCTGTGTGGTGCTTAGTACCGAGCGAATTCCTGATTATTGCGAATTCTGTAGCGTTTCATTGGTGCCATGTCGGTAACAATCTATCTGAATGCGGAAAAACCCTCTTACTCACCCCTATGATTTCCTCTATAGAGTTACAAACGAAACTAATGGGGAAATCCATGTCTGCTATTGTACACCTCGCCATTCCGGCCGGCGACCTAGAGACCACTGTAAAGTTTTATACTGATGTTTTTGGCTGCACCCTCGGTAACCGCGAAGAGGGGCGCTGGGTTGACGTCAACTTTTGGGGCAATGAGCTGACCTTGCATCAGAGCGAAGAGCAGCTGCCAGCGGTTCGTCATGATGTGGATATGGGCGCGGTTCTCGTTCCCCACTTCGGTATTCATCTAACGCAGGAAGACTTCGACGGTCTTAAAGAACGTATCGCGGGTGCAGGGCTTGAGTATATCGACGAGCCTTACCGCCGTTTCGCTGGCGATAAATACGAGCAGGAAACCTTCTTTATTGCTGATCCGAATAACAATATTCTTGAGATCAAGACGATGAAGAACCCCGAGGTTCTGTTTCCAGAAATTTGACCGCGTTGTAGCAACAGCTTCAATGACATTCGGTTTGGATGGCGTTCTTCTATTAACTCGCTGTCGCATCGAAAATTCCCGGGCCTCAAATTCTTCACAAATTTAGTTTGTGGACTTTCACCGGGGCCATCATTTCATAAAATTCTGAGGGAAAAAGAGTAGTCCGTTCCGTGGCTTGCTCTTTTCTTAGACTGAAGATCAATTGATCATGAAGCCTGAGCATTGGGTCGACTTAGCCAGAAGGTGGCTTAGTTCGGCGTTGATGGCTATATTATGGGTTAGAGTATCGCTTTCATATGTGACAGAGGAATGCTGTTGATTGAATTTTACGATAGCGTCTTTCGTTTTTGGGCAGCGGGATTGTTTGTTTTGATGGGCATTCTGATCCTGCGCGATACCGGCACGCGCGTAGCGAGTGTATTTGGTGCGCTTTCCACATTTTGCGCGGCGGGGTACTTGTTGGCTTCACAGCCTGGTGCCTTTGAGAATTGGGGGCACGCTTATCACTTTGTCGGCATATTGGCCTCAATGGCACCGGCCAGCGCCTGGATTTTCAGCCTGTCTCAATTTGAGGATGGTTTCAGACTTCGGCGTGTTCACCTTGTGATGCTCGCCCTTTATGTCGTGATATGGGCCTTGGATTTCGACCCTTGGCAAGGCATTTACTTTCCGAAAACAGAGTATTTTGATATGTCGGAAACGGCCATGCAATTGTCCTTTTTAGCGCATATGGTGTATGTTGCGTGGCGTGGTAGAGCAGATGACCTTCTGGAAGTACGACGTAGGTTTCGCACTATTGTTGTGGTCGTGACGATAGCTTTCATAGCGTCTATCGTTGTTATGGAAGCCTGGTTTCCAGAGCTGCGAGTTATGCCTGAAGTGACTTTAGTACAGGCATTCGCCTTCTTGATCTTTGGCATGGCTGTGGTGTGGTACGGCCTTCGGTTGGAAAAAGGAGTTCTACTGGTCGCTGATCAAAACAGGCAACCTGACGCGAAGGCATTTGCCATCCGTGCGGAACAACTTGAGGATCCAAACGAGCGGCATGACCTGCGAAAAATTACGACATTTGTCGCAGAGGGTCGCGGATATCTGGAGGCGAACCTCACCATTGCAAGTTTAGCAGACACGCTGGAAATGCCTGAGCACAGGCTACGCCGTTTGATCAACAAGCATATGGGCTATCGTAATTTTTCCGATTTTCTCAACCACTACCGGATCGAGGAGGCGAAGCGCATTCTCGCGGATACCAACGCACGCAATAAACAAATATTGGTAATTGCTATGGACGTTGGCTATGGATCTTTGGGGCCCTTTAACCGGGCTTTTAAAGAGCGTACCGGTCAGACCCCGACGGAATACAAGAAAGATGCGCTTCTTGCTGCTGATTAGGCACAAGTGGAAACCTCGTGGCCGCGGTCACTAATAAGGAAACCCACAGGCCCAAGTAAGTCCAATAAGGGAAAGAAGGATGGACCGGAACCGTCGGAGCTTATTTTGCTTTTTCCAGTCCGTCTAGCGCTCGTAGTGCGCGGCGGAAAAGCTTTTCTGTCGGCGGTCTGTGACCCAGTGAAATATCATCTATCAATACCGTGTTCTTGATGCCGAAACGCCGAAATGCCGCACGATGGCGACGTATTTCATTGCGGTTAAAGTCCTGACGGCCAGTAAGGAACACATAACGATTGCGGGTTTGAACTAGTTTTTTTACACGGCCCGTAGGTGCCAACCGCGCCCGGTCCGAAACGTTAAGGCTGCCGATAATAAACAACGCACCGGTGAAATGGTCACCGTAATTCAGGCCCAAATAAACCGCCATTTTGCCACCACCCGACAAGCCAGATGCATAGATGCGTGCAGGATCAATGTTATAGAGCCGTTTCATATTCTCCAGCGCATGCAGCGCAAGCGGCGCGCGACGAAGGATCGGGTTTTCTCGGTTTCCAGACAGGTTGGCTGCGATATAGATCAAGTAATGATCATCAAGAGCAGGTAAATACTGTGGGTGCGGCGCGCCTGTATCCCGTGCGGGAACATAAACCATAATTCCAATTGGTTTGCTTGGTTCGTAGCTGGGCGGCACGTATACCTCGAAGGTTTCTTCGGCGAGGGTAACTGTGAAGGCTTCGTATTTATCGATGGTAACGCCGTCTTCCTCCATGTTGGCGTCGAGTTTTTTTAACCCTTTTTCGCCAGCAAATCGTTCAATCATTTCACCGTATGTGGCTAGTTTTGAGGGAACAGAAAAAGCAGTTTGAAAACGACCGGTTTTGACTTCGGTTTGAATTGGTGGGGCCGCGAACACTGGTGAAATGCCCGCGATCACAAGGCTGGCAATCATTGCGCTACATGTTTTTAGCGTTTTCATGAGGCATTTTTTAGCACGATTTTTTCAAAGCATGCGTCATTATCATACTAATTTCACGAAATTTTGTGCCTCTCGAGGCGGATTCGACGTCAGGTTGCAACTAACAGCGTACGGTACATTAAATCACATTATTCACCCCTGTGTAGCAACTCGACGCTGGCTTCCGTCCGCCGTTTCTTTTATCAAGTGTGATGAAGGTAAGTTTATGAGTATCTTCCAGTGTTGATGGGGGACGAAATTGACACAGTCAGGCCAGGAGAAAGACGAGCAAAACGGCCGCATCGACGACGATGCGTCTGCTGTGCTGTCCGCTGACGACGGGGGCGTTATTGATGAGACCCTCGAAGTGCCGCAAACTGACGTTCATCTGAGCCGTCCGTTTATAGACGAGTTGCAGGAGGGGCTGAAAGAAGAGGACGGTGACCGAGTGCGGACACTGTTGGACGAAGTCCATGCCGCCGACGTGGCCGATGTTCTTGAGGTTTTACCGCCCAATCGGCGCGTAAAACTTATCGAATTGCTCGGCGACCAGCTTGCTCCTGACGTACTAACTGAAGTTGAAGGTGAAGCTCAAGACGATCTTTATGAGCACATGCCCAACGATCAGATCGCTGAAGCTGTCACTGAGCTTGATGTCGACGACGCGGTATATGTTATTGAGGAACTGGAAGCCGCAGACCGCCAAGAGGTTATGGAGGCGCTGGACAGCGACGACCGAGCGGCGATTGAAGAAAACCTCAGTTACCCTGAGGATTCCGCTGGTCGCTTGATGCAGCGCGAATTGGTGGCCTTGCCTGAATTTTGGACAGTTGGCCAAACCATCGATTTCCTGCGATCGGACAAAGACGATATTCCAGACGACTTCTACGATGTGTTTGTGGTCGATCCGTCTCACCGGCCAGTCGGCACGTTGCCGGTTTCGCGGTTGATGCGGACAAAACGACCAAAAACCATCGCAGAAATTATGGATGCGGATCCTTATCTTATTGATGTGAATATGGACCAGGAAGAAGCGGCCTACCAGTTCACCAAATACCACCTGATTTCATCAGGTGTGGTTGACGAAAATGGTCGTTTGGTCGGTGTAATCACCGTAGATGATGTTGTCGACGTGATCGAAGAGGAAGCCGAAGAAGATATCCTTGCACTGGCTGGTGTTGGTGAAGAATCCGGCCTCAATGAGAATTTTGTTGAAATTACCCGCAGCCGTTTCGTGTGGCTGACCGTTAACCTGGGAACTGCAATTCTGGCATCGACGGTCATTGGCCTTTTTGATGCTACCATCGAACAGATGGTTGCCTTGGCGGTGCTAATGCCGATTGTGGCGTCCATGGGCGGCAACGCCGGCACTCAAACCATGACTGTGGCCGTGCGCGCAATTGCGACCAAAGAACTCAGCTCTACCAACGCTATACGGGTGATGATGCGCGAGTTAATGGCTGCAAGTCTGAACGGTCTTATTTTGGCGATATTGTCCGGGGCGGTAGCCTATGTTTGGTTTGGCGGTGCAACGCTTGCGTTGATTTTTGCGACGGCAATGATTGTCAATATTTTTGTTGCTGGATTGTCTGGCATGGCAGTGCCCATGCTGCTGCATAAGCTTGACATTGATCCGGCGATTGCCTCTAGCGTTTTTGTTACCACCATTACTGATGTGGTTGGTTTTTTCGCCTTTTTGGGACTGGCTTACGCCATTTTATTGTAGGCAGATTTATGCGCAAGGGCCCCATACTTCTGGTCGATGACGAACCTGTTGTTTTGCAGGTTCATGCTGCTGCCGTGAACCATTTTGGTTTCGAAACTATCATTGCGGAAACCGCCGAACAGGCGATTGGTTATGTTCGGTCTTACCGTCCTGCGATGATAATCAGTGACGTGCAAATGCCCGGTGATGGCGGGTTCGATTTTGTCTCCAATCTGGACCGAGCTGGACTTAAGACCATGCCGGTTGTTTTCCTGACGGGTTATAATGACATTGATATTGTGCGCGGTGGCCTTAAATCTGGCGGTGATGATTTTATTATCAAAGGTGGTTCAATTGAACGGCTCCGCCATCGGATTGCCTTCTGGATGGCAGGAGGCTTTACCGAGCTTCCCGCAGAGGTTCGGCGGCGTGCACTCAGCGAAGCAAATGCCGAGATTGGCGATTCCATTGAGAATGTCGAGCTACATCTGGAGCGCAGCCAAACGACGCTCGGCCAGATTACTGACCGTATGTCAGCAGAAATAAACGACCTGCCTTCTTCGTTTGGCAAACGTTTGGTAGAGCGTATTTGTTACCTGGGTCGCTTGTCCAAAATTACGCTGGAGGAAAGTAGGGGCTTTGGTGATCTTGTACGTTTTCCGGACTATGTTTTTACGGTGAACCAATCGCTGGACCGACCTTGGAGCAAGGAAGTTTGGCCACTGTTGAAACGGTTTGACGATTGGTCATGCGATACCCGATTTGTGTTGGCGGGGATGGAACCGCTTAAGCAGTTTTTTGACTATGAATGGTACACCGAAGGGCTTGAATAAAGCCGCCATTCGCAGCAGAGTACGGCCAACGAAAAGAAATAAACAACAAGACGGAGACAGTGATGAAACAATTTTTTACAGCTGCTTTTTGCGCAGTAGCGCTGACAATGCCGGCGCTGGCGCAGGAACCTGTTGATCTGAATGTGATCAACAAGATTCGCGATGAAGGTTTCAACCGGTCTGAGGTGATGGATACCCTGCGCCATTTGACGGACACTATCGGGCCGCGCTTGACTGGGTCTCCGGCTATGATTGAAGCCAATAACTGGACCCGCGATAAGCTAACTGAATGGGGTCTGGAGAATGCGCGTCTAGATGGGTTTGAATTTGGCGCTGGCTGGACCGGTGAGCGGTCTGAGGTATACATGACCGCGCCGCGCAGAACCCAGCTGTATGCCTTGCCGTTAACCTGGCACCCAGGCACCACCGGTGTTCTTGAGGGCGACGTGGTTCATGCGCCGATCCGTTCGAAAAAGGATTTCGCCAAATGGCGCGGCAAGCTTGATGGAAAGATTGTATTAGTAAGCAGTCTGCCAAAGCAAAAAGAACCGAGTAATACGGTTTTCACCCGGCGCGACAAGGCAAGCTTGGCAAAAACTGCAGAATACTCAGTGCCGACCGGTGACCCGGCCAAGGCAGGGTTTGAAGGCTGGATCAAATATAAGAGTTTCTTCTATGAACTGGAGCAATTTTTGGCCAAAGAAGGCGCGATTGCCATGGTGCGCCGTTCGCCTAGAAAAGCGATGCTGATTGAAGCAACATCTTATCAATATAAAATCGGTAAAAACGCCAAAATACCTGGGGTTGGCATGGCGTATGAACATTATGCTCGTGCTGTACGCATGCTGAAATCAGGTGAAAAAGTGCGCATGAGCATTGATGTGGACGCCACATTCTACACCGAAGATACTAAAAGCTATTCCACGCTCGCCGATATTCCTGGCAAAGGTCGTAGGCCTGAAATTGTAATGGCAGGTGCCCACCTGGATAGCTGGTTTGTCGGTGACGGTGCCGCTGATAACGGCGCTGGTACCGCAGTGGTTATGGAAGCCGCGCGCATTCTAAAGGCTATCGGCATTCAGCCGAACCGCACCATCCGTGTCGGACTATGGGGCGGTGAAGAACAGGGCTATTACGGATCACAACAATATGTGCTCGACCATTTGGTGGATCGACCAAAAAATCCCAGTGAAACCCTGCAGTATATGGGCACTTACGAACAATACTATGATCAGTTTCCTATGACGTTGAAGCCGGAGTTTGAACGGTTTTCTGCCTATTTCAATCTTGATAATGGCTCAGGTAAAATTCGCGGTGTGTACGGCGAAGGCAATTCAGCGATTGTGCCCATTTTCAAAGCATGGCTGAAGCCGTTCCATGACCTGGGCGCCAAAACTGTTACTCTGCAAGCAACCGGCGGCACTGACCACGAACCGTTCGACGATATCGGCCTCCCCGGATTCCAGTTTATTCAGGACCCGTTGGACTACGGTAGTCGGCTTCACCACAGCCAGGTCGATACATTCGGCCATACTTATGAGAAAGACCTGAAACAGGCGTCAGTGATTATGGCGAGTTTTTTGTATCATGCTGCTATGCGTGACGAAAAATTGCCGCGTAAACCACTGCCGAAAGCCAAGGTCGAAATCGAAGAGGATAACGACGACTAATCCGTACGAAAGAATGCGCCTCGGTATAGCCAGTTGGTGGCTTTATCGGGGCACTTCGATGGCCATGTTGTCCAACAGCCGAACGCCCTCTATGCGCGCAACTGTCAGCACCCGGGCACTGCGATTAACGACCGTTACAGGCTCCAACGTAGCAGGGTCCACAACCGCCACATAGTCCACGGCGTGAAACCCAGCTGCCAGCAGGGTGTCTGTCGCCGTTTGTTCCGCATGTTTAACGCTGCTGCCAGCGGCGACTTCTGCGACGAGCCTCGCCAAAATAACATTCAGCTGCCCCGCCACTTTGCGGCCAGCTTCGCTGAGGTATGCGTTGCGCGACGAGGCAGCTAATCCGTCGGTTTCCCTAATGATTGGGCCGCCCAGAATGTCCACTGGAACTGTTAGGTCGCGTACAAATTGGCGGATAACGGCCAGTTGCTGGTAATCCTTCTCACCAAATATGGCCGCGTCGGGTTGACATTGCAGCAACAGCTTGCTGACGACAGTAGCAACGCCGTCAAAATGACCGGGTCTCGCGGTGCCCTCGAGACGGCCGGTAATGCCGCCAACGCTGACGGTTGTGGAGTCGCCGGGCGGGTACATTTCGCGAGCATCGGGCGCATAGACCAGCACAGTGTCAGTTTCGGCTAGTTTTTCCAGATCCGCCTGTTCCTCGCGCGGATAGGTTTCGAAGTCTTCTCCTTCGCCGAATTGGGTTGGATTGACGAAAATTGAGACGATGGGTAGATCCACATGCTTGGATATTTCGGTTATCAAAGACAAATGGCCGTGATGCAGTGCACCCATGGTTGGCACTAAACCAATGGTTTTCCCCTCAGCACGAGAAGCCTGTACAAATTGGCGCAGCGCCGTGATTGTGCGAACAACGCGAGGGAGTTCGTTCATGCTAGCGACTTTCCTGCACTGTTGCCATCAGGCGCGCGCTATCAAGGCCGTCCAGGTCGTTATAATCGATGATCGACAGAATATCGTTGACATAGGCGGTTCCGCGCTCAGAATAGTCAACAAGGGCTGGGGCAAGAGCTGCGCCGGTTAACACCAGATTATGGGTGCGAAGTTCTGCCCTTCGATCACGCAGGCCGCCATAACTTCGGTGCCGATTCAGGTTGGTCATGTAGCTGCGCACGCTATCGAGCAAATACTCGAAACTTTTGATCTTGTGGGTTTTGCCGTCTTCGCGACCCAGTGGCAAAATTCCTTCTTCCTGATTCCAGGTCCATTCACCGAACAATGCATTGGCTTGTTGGGCGAAGCGGCTGGTGCCCCAGCCTGATTCCATTGCTGCCTGAGCCAGCGCCAGTGACGGCGGAATGATATCCACCTTGAATAGCAGGATGTCAATTTGCTCGACAGTGGCGGGTGTTGACAATTTTACTCGGTGGCGTTTCGCCAGCTGTTCGAGCCAAATACGCTGGCGCTTGCCTGCGCTGTCGCCGCCCTCAAGCCGGTCTTTAATCGACAGCAACCGACCACGGTCAGCGATAATCAGTTCGTTAGCTCTCAGAATAATGGGTAACATGGCTGATACGAAAAGCTGCTTGCGTTTCTTGGCATCGACAAGACCCGGCAGATTATCAGGTAACCTAGTTAAAAAGGTGCGCGGTACGGCGTCAACTTTCTGCATTTCTTTTTCGAGCAGGCGTGCCAGTCGGGGGGTTAATTCGGCATTACCCGCAGGCGGGTATTGGTGTGACAGGTAGTTGGGTTTGTCCTCCACATAGGCATCATTGCGCGATTCGCTGAGCATATGGCGCGCGATACCGATCGGCACGACCGCAAGCAGCGCCAATAGAATAAGAAAACCAGAATATTTTCGTATCTGATCACGCACGCGGCGGTTCTCTTCCCAAACTTTGGCCTATTGCTGACCTGTTGTTAATCAATGGTTGGCCGCCTCGACAGCGATCACTCTTTTATCGGTTCGTTTTTGTTCATAATAACCCATGGTCATTATGGTCGTGTTTTCCTATATATCGGACTATTATAAAAATGTGCAATGACGTAAGAAAGAATGGCTCAATCATTGGCCGGGCATATGACCCTTTCACGGAGCCATTACATTGCAATTAAGTGTTTGGATAAACTGGAGTTTTGTGTGCCAGACAGTGATTTAAACAGACCAGACGGTATTCCTGACCGACCGCATCTAATTGTCTTGGGCAACGAGAAAGGCGGATCGGGCAAATCGACGACGGCGATGCATATTGTTGTCTCGCTGCTGGCTGAAGGTTATCGGGTCGGCACCATCGATCTGGACGCCCGGCAAAAAAGCCTGACTCGCTACATCGAAAACAGGCGGCGCTATTGCAATGAAAACAGTTTGTCGATGTCGATGCCGCAGGAATTGGTGGTGCCGAAGTCTGAGTTGCGCACATCGGACGAAGCCGAGGCAGACGAAAAACACCGTTTTGAACAGGCCTACGTCACGCTTGCCGGCGCCGTAGATGTTGTAGTGATCGATTGTCCCGGAAGCGACACCCTTTTGTCACGCTTGGCCCATACAGCGGCTGACACGCTGGTGACCCCGGTCAATGACAGTTTTGTCGACCTGGACCTGCTGGCGCGCATTGACCCCAAAACCTATGCCGTGCAGGGTCCAAGTCTTTACGCCGAAATGGTATGGAAGGCACGCCAGCGCCGTGCAGTAGCAGACGGAGGCTCAATCGACTGGGTGGTTCTCCGGAACCGGGTCGGCACCCTGCACGCTAAAAACAAGGAACGGGTTGAGGCCGTTTTGTCTGAGCTAAGCAAGCGCATCGGTGTGCGTTATGTCTCCGGTCTCGGAGAGCGGGTGGTTTACAGGGAAATGTTCTTGCGCGGGCTGACGCTGATTGATCTGAAAAAAGAAGGCGGCGTTGACGGCAAAGGACTGTCGTTGTCGCATGTGGCGGCCCGGCAGGAGTTGCGCGCGCTTGTCAACGCGCTCGACTTGCCGTTTCGCCGCACAAAGGTAGCGTAACGTATGCCGTATCTTATCATAGGCTTACTTTTGGCGGCTCTGCTTTTATTTTTGCTGAGTTCGTGGGCAAATGCCACCGTCGCGACGGCTAAGCGCAGCCTGATGTGGGCAATTATTGGTGTGTGCCTTTTGCTGGCATTGGTGCTGTTAGCGACTGGTAAAGCCCTGTTGGCAGCCGTACCAGCGGGCTATGCGATGTTGCGCATGTTTGGCCCGATGGCGGCGGCTAGGTTGCTAAAGAATTTCAAAATGGGGAAGCCTGGCTTTGGTAGTTCTGGTGGAACGGCAGGACAAAGTTCAATGAGCCGTACCGAAGCATTGGAAATTTTGGGGCTGGAAGAGGGCGCTGGTGAAGCGGAAGTTAATGAAGCCTACCGCCGCTTGATGGCGCAGGTCCACCCTGACAAGGGCGGGTCTGACTGGATGGCCGCAAAATTGAATGACGCACGTAAGACACTTTTGGGGTAATTAAACACTGCACACATTGGCCAATATAACTGGTCTTGCCATGGCGGTGGCTATTTGAAACTTAATTTTAAACGAGAGCATGCAATGACAGCCCATATTTTTCACTCCACTGTTCTGCGCGAATATGACGTTCGCGGTATTGTCGATGAAACCATTGGTGTGGCTGATGCGACCGCGTTAGGACAAGCGATCGGCACTACTGTAAAGCGAAACGGCGGTAGCTGTATTTGCGTCGGCTATGACGGGCGACTTTCGTCGCCGGCGCTCTCGAAGGCGTTGGTGGACGGCGTCCTGAGCACTGGTATTGATGTCAACATGGTAGGCCTTGGTCCAACGCCAATGCTATATTATGCGGTTTTTGAGCTAGATGCAGACGGTGGTGTGATGATCACTGGGTCGCATAACCCACCCAACTATAATGGTTTCAAGATTATGATCGGCAAAAAGCCGTGTTTCGGCGAAGCAATTCAGAAATTGGGTGTTTTGGCAAATAATGCGGATTATGAACGTGGCGAGGGCACGCGCACCGACATTGATATTTTTGACCGGTATCTGGACCGGCTTGCCCGAGATGTGGATTTCGGCGATTTTAAAGTGGTGTGGGATCCGGCCAACGGCTCCGCTGGCGACGCTATTACCACGTTGGTGAAGCGCTTGCCGGGTAAGCATATCGTAATCAACGGCGACATCGACGGCACCTTCCCCAACCACCATGCCGACCCCACCGTTGAGGAAAACCTCGAGCAGTTGAAGGATGCGGTGGCTGAACATGGCTATGACTTGGGATTGTCGTTTGACGGCGACGGAGACCGTATAGGTGCGGTGGACAGCCAGGGTAGAGTAGTTTGGGGAGACCAGATGCTGGCAATTATGGCAGGCGACTTGTTACGCGAGTTGCCGGGCGCTCCCATCATTGCTGACGTTAAAGCCAGCCAGGTGTTGTTCGATCGCATTGCCGAATTGGGCGGCGAACCCGTGATGTGGAAAACCGGCCATTCGCTAATTAAGGAAAAAATGGTCGAGCTGAGCTCTCCGCTTGCCGGAGAGATGTCCGGTCATATTTTCTACAAACATAAGTTTTACGGTCATGATGACGCCATTTATGCCGGGATCAGGTTTCTGAATGCGATCACTGTGCAAGGCGGCGATCTGGACGCGCTGAAAGACGGTCTACCCTCGGCGGTGAATACACCAGAACTGCGTTTTGAATGCGGCGAAACCCGCAAGTTTGAAGTGGTTGAGGAAGTGAAAGCGCGCCTGATGGAGGCCGGAGCTACCATGTCCACCATGGACGGCGTGCGGGTCCAAACCGATGATGGCTGGTGGTTGTTGCGCGCATCAAACACCCAGGCGGTGCTGGTGGCTCGCTGCGAGGCGGCGGACGAGGCCGGATTAGCTCGGTTGAAATTGGCATTGGCCAGCGCGCTGGAAAAATCCGGTGTTGAAGCACCTAGTGATCTGTAAATAAAGTCTTTTTTAACAGAATTAGCTTAGTGTTCACAATCAAGTGTCAGCTAAATGAGCCGAAAATTAACTTTTCCTCTTTTAGTCGGCGGCATACATATTACATTGTACCTGTAACGCGCTGTGGAGATATGATGTCCGATAAAGACAAAGATGATGATGGCGGTGGCACGGGAACCGGCATCCTCACGCGGCCAGACACGCGAACAAAGAAACCGTCGATGTATAAAGTCTTGTTATTAAATGATGACTTCACACCGATGGAATTTGTTGTGCATGTCTTGCAGCGCTATTTCCGCATGACCATGGAGCAGGCAACGGAAGTTATGTTGCATGTGCACCAAAAGGGTGTCGGCGTTTGCGGTGTCTTCACATACGAAGTCGCCGAAACCAAGGTTAATCAGGTGATGTCGCTGGCCAAACAGCATGACCACCCACTTCAATGCACGTTGGAGAAAGACTGAGCAGACAATGTAAGACGCTTCGTTGCTGCTCTGTTTGATGCAACAATAACCAGTCGACCGTTGTATTTGTACCGTTGTATTTGTAATGAGTTTGATGAAAAAAAGGACATAAATTGCCAAGTTTTTCGCCCCACCTGGAAGAAACACTGCACCGTGCACTCGGTGAAGCCAACAGCCGCAGCCACGAATATGCAACGCTGGAACATTTGCTTTTGTCTTTGCTGGAAGATCCGGATGCCATCGCGGTATTGAAAGCCTGCGATGTTGACCTGATTATATTGCGCAAACAGGTGACCGATTATCTGGATGGCGAAATGGACGGCCTTGCAATACAAACCGATGGGGTGGAGGCGACACCGACTGCGGGTTTTCAGCGTGTTGTTCAGCGCGCGTTGCTGCATGTTCAATCATCTGGCCGCGAAGAAATGACTGGCGCAAACCTGCTGGTGGCGTTGTTCTCAGAGCGCGAGAGCCATGCGGTTTATTTCCTGCAAAGCCAGGATATGACCCGCCTCGACGCGGTTAGCTACATCTCGCATGGTATCGCCAAAGTGCCAGAATTGGGTGAAAATAGGCATGTGCATGGGGCCGAGGAAGAAACTGTCGGCACAGAAGGCGGTGAAGGGTCAGGCGGCGAGGCCAAGAACAGTGCCTTGAAAAACTACTGCGTTAACCTGAACGAAAAAGCAAAAAGCGGCAAAATCGATCCCTTGATTGGTCGGGCGTTGGAGCTGGAACGTGCGGTTCAAATTCTGTGCCGCCGGTCGAAAAATAATCCGCTACTGGTGGGAGACCCGGGCGTTGGCAAAACCGCCATCGCCGAAGGACTTGCGCGTCGAATTACCGAAAATGATGTGCCCGAAGTGCTGTCGGAATCAACGATTTATTCGTTGGATATGGGCGCGCTATTGGCGGGTACACGCTACCGCGGTGACTTTGAAGAGCGGCTGAAAGCGGTTGTTACTGAACTGGAAGCTATTGATGGTGCGGTTCTATTTATTGATGAAATTCATACGGTTATCGGCGCCGGCGCCACGTCTGGTGGCGCCATGGATGCTTCCAACCTGCTAAAACCTGCGCTTGCAAGTGGCACTATCAGGTGCATGGGTTCGACCACCTACAAGGAATTCAGAAGCCATTTTGAGAAAGACCGCGCTTTGCTGCGGCGATTCCAGAAAATCGACATCAATGAGCCTAGCGTCGATGATACCGTTAAAATTCTGAAAGGGCTGAAACCTTATTTCGAAGACCACCACAATGTGCGTTATACGCTGGATGCAATTAAAACGGCGGTGGAGTTGGCGGACCGCTATATCACAGACCGCAAGCTACCTGACAAGGCCATCGATGTAATCGATGAAAGCGGCGCAGCGCAGATGTTGCTGCCGCCGTCCAAGCGTAAGAAAACCATTAGCGTCAAGGATATTGAAGCGGTTGTTGCCAAGATTGCCCGCATTCCTCCCAAAACAGTTACCCGCGATGAAAGCCGGGTGATGTTTACCCTGCAGGACGACCTGAAGCGCGTTGTGTTTGGTCAAGATACCGCGATTGAAGCGCTAACCGCTTCCATAAAACTGTCGCGTGCGGGCCTGCGCCAACCCAATAAACCTATTGGTTCCTACTTGTTTGCCGGTCCTACCGGTGTGGGTAAAACCGAAGTCGCGCGCCAATTGTCGGCGCTGCTGGGTGTTGAGCTGCACCGTTTTGATATGTCGGAATATATGGAACGCCATTCGATTTCGCGGCTTATCGGTGCGCCGCCGGGCTACGTCGGTTTTGACCAAGGCGGCTTGCTTACTGATGCAGTAGATCAGCACCCGCACTGTGTTTTGCTGTTGGACGAGATCGAGAAAGCCCATCCGGATTTGTTCAATGTTTTGTTGCAAGTAATGGACAACGGCACGCTGACCGACCACAACGGCAAGAAGATCGATTTCCGCAATGTAATTTTGATCATGACCACCAATGCCGGGGCAAAAGACCTCTCCAAGTCAGCAATTGGTTTTGGCCGAGAAACAAACGACGGTGCCAGCGACGAGGCGATCAAGCAAATGTTCAGCCCCGAGTTCCGCAACCGGTTGGATTCGACCATCAATTTCAACTTCCTGCCACCCGAAGTGGTGGCGATGGTGGTTGAGAAGTTTATTCTACAACTGGAACTTCAACTGGCTGATCGCGGCGTGGAGATCACGCTGGAAGAGCCCGCGAAAGAGTGGCTCGCTGATAAGGGCTATGACCGACATTACGGCGCACGGCCACTGGAGCGAGTGATACAGGAAAAAATCAAGACACCGCTGGCGGATGAGTTGCTGTTTGGCCAGTTAGCCAAAGGCGGTGAAGTGATTGTCAAACTCAAGGACAAGGAACTGACGTTTGAGATCTTGCCGCATGCACCCAAATCAACACGTAAGCAGAGGAAAAAGACGGCGGCAGCGGTTCCAGCGTCGGGCAAGAAAAAGGGCGGTGGCAGCGCCAATTCCAAACCAAAAGTACCTGTTAAATAGCGATGTTAACTACGGAACGGATTCTTTTGCGGCAATGGCAGCCAGCTGACCGGGAACCGTTCGCGGCGCTTAACGCTGACCGTGATGTCATGCGTTATTTCGAAAATACTAGGAGCCGAGCAGAAAGTGATGCCACCGCTGACCGATTAGAGGCTCATATTAATGACCATGGCTTTGGTTTTTGGGCGGCGGAACTGCTTGAAGGCGGTGATTTTATCGGTTTTATCGGTATTGAGAACACACCGCCTAATCTGCCTTGTTCTCCAGCGGTTGAGATTGGTTGGCGCCTCGATAAACGGTTTTGGGGAAAGGGTTTAGCACCGGAAGGCGCGCGTGCCTGTTTGTTGTTTGCCTTCTCCAAGCTGGGTCTGGATGAAGTGGTTTCTTTCACCGCCGAAGGCAACGCGCCGTCCATGCGGGTGATGGAAAAGATCGGTATGAAGCGCGACGCAGCAGGCGATTTTGAACACCCAGCTCTACCGGAAGGCCACCCCATGCGGCCGCATGTTTTTTACCGGATTGGCCAAGTTGACTCCATTTTGTGCTGATCAAGCCTTTTTGAACGGTGTCTTGCTAGCAAGGTAATCGATTTCCGCACTGACACCGCGTCGTTCATCCTCCAGGAAACGTTCAACGGCCTCTCTGAATGATGGATTGGCGATATAGTGCACGCTAGTGGTTTTAACCGGCTGGTAACCGCGCGCCAATTTGTGGGGGCCTTGTGCGCCTGCCTCAACGGTTTTCAGGCCATGTTCGATTGCATAGTCGATGGCGCGGTAGTAACAGGCCTCAAAATGTAGGCAGGGGTGGTCCTCGATACAGCCCCACTGGCGGCCATATATTGTGTCTGCACCCAGAAAATTCAGCGCAGCGGCGATTTGGATTCCGTTTCTCGTGCACATGAATAAAACAATGCGGTCTTTCATGGTGCGGCTAACCTCGCTGAAAAACTCGCGGGTCAGATAGGGCTGCCCCCACTTGCGCGCGCCTGTATCCGTGTAGAACTGAAAAAAAGCGTCCCAGTGGTTCTCGGTGAGGTCGTCGCCAGTGAGTGTTTCGATATGGATGTCGCTGTCGGCGACAATTTTGCGTTCCTTGCGGATTTGTTTACGTTTCCTTGAAGATAATTGGTTCAAGAAATGATCGAAACTGCTGTAATTGTCATTGTGCCAGTGGAATTGCTGGTCGTGGCGCACAAGAAAGTTGCTTGCCTGCGCAATCGCCGCTTCCTCAGTCGTCAGGAAGGTAATATGGGCAGATGATAGTCCCATTTTTTCGGTGATTTGAACCACTCCGTCAGCCAATGCAGACTTAAGCAGCTCTGTTTCTTCGGGAATATTGGACGGATGAACCAGAAAACGCGGCCCGGTCGCAGGGGTGAAGGGCACGCTGGTTTGTAATTTTGGATAATAGTGACCGCCGGCGCGCTCAAAGGCATCGGCCCAGCCGTGATCAAAGACATATTCGCCGTATGAATGGTTTTTCAGATACAGCGGCATGCATGCCTTGATTGTCTGAGCGTTGCCCGTTGCGCCTGCTTGTACAAGCATATGATAGGGTACCCAACCTGAATCACCTCCCACGCTGCTTGAATGTTCAAGCGCCGACAAAAACTCATGTGAAATAAAGGGGTTGTTAGTCCCTGCGCAATCGTTCCAGTCTGATGGTCTGATATCGTCCAGCGACTGGATAAAAGAAATTGTCAGCGGCTGTTGTTGCACAGGCCACTCCGGTAAATCGTCTGCAAGAACGCTCAGCCCGGACCAACAACAGCCGGGCGCTCAAATATAAGAGCATCGGCGTGTTGGCGCGCAATAGTTTCCAGTTTCTTGTCTTTAACTGTCCAGGTAAGCAGGGGTTTGCCACTTTTACGCCAACGCGCACACAATCCGTTAGGTAACAGGTTTACATCGCACGCAATAAAATCCGGCTTGGTGCGTCTTAACCAAAAAGTCAGGGCGGTTCGGTTACGCCAGTTGAGTAAGAATTCGCGTCCAACAACCATCCCGCGGGCGTATCTGGGCATATAAGCCTTGAACCAGGTCAGGATGCGCGGGTCAAAACTCATCACCGCTATGTCACCGCCATAGCCTTCGAAACAGTGGCGTACACCAGCGCAAAGCTGCTGGATATCAGTTTTTTTGCTCGATTTGATCTCGATGAACAGGGGGCGTTCGGAATCAATAGCTTCCATCACGTCGGGTAGGCTGGGTGCCGGCTCGCCTGAGTTGCCGACCAAATATTTTTGAACTTGGGCATAGCCCAGTTTGCCAACTTGTCCGGTGCCATCGGTCATTCGGTCTAACGTCTGATCGTGGAACACTATAATAATACCGTCAACGGTTGCCTGGACGTCAATTTCCACTGCGTAGCCAGCGTCAACCGCTGCTCGAACTGCAGAAACGGTGTTTTCTTCTTCGAGTGTTCCTTCGCTATGCAAACCGCGGTGCGCGATGTCATATTCTGTCAGCCAGGTAAAATTCCGGTTGCCAGTGTCTTTATCAATTTGGCCCATGGGTTATGCGATCTCCACCAAAGCATCTATTTCAACAGGGACCCCCATAGGTAAACCATTCACTCCGACTGCCGAGCGGCTATGTCGCCCTTTGTCACCGAAAACATCGACCATAAGATCGCTGGCGGCATTAATAACAACAGGTTGTTGGCCAAAACCATCCACACCGTTGACGAATCCGCCCAACTTCACCACGCGAACCACGCGTTCCAGGTCGCCGTCGCAGGCTGCTTTCATCTGGGCGATCAAGTTGGTAGCACAGAGTCGTGCAGCTTTGCAGGCATCTTCAACTGAAACATCCTTGCCGACAACGCCAGTAAAGGCCAGCTCCCCGCCTTTGATGGGTATCTGTCCGGATATACTGATCAAATTTCCAGTTCTGACAAAAGGTACATAATTAGCTACCGGCGCAGCTGGTGCAGGCAGATCGATTTGCAGCTTTTGAAGGCGGTTTTCAACAGTTTCAGCAGACATAGGCACCCTTGATTTTATAATGTACAACCAGTGTCGGCTATATCTGTGCGCCGGGCAATAAAAAAGAGGCACAAAGCCTCTTTCTTTACTAGGTACAACTCAAAACAGGGGTGGGAGGTTCGGTGTCAGGCACTTTCGGCCAAGTGGGTCTGGCGCTGATGTTTGTCGCGGTAAATTGAGCGGTCAGCATCTTCAATTACATCCGCTGGGTCGCTTTTGCCGTCGAAAGCCGCAGTACCGACCGAACAATGCACTTCAATCTCGACGTCGCCGTATTTGACGATGCTACCGTCGACATCTTCCTGCAGTTTTTTGATACGTTTATGACCTTGATCGGCGTCGCACCGGGTTAGAACAACAGCGAACTCGTCGCCCGCAATTCTTGCCACCATGTCAGTGGGGCGAATATGGGATTTCAACTTTTTTGCAATGAACCGTAGAACTGTATCTCCGGCTAGATGCCCGTGAATATCGTTAATTTCCTTGAAGGCATCCAAATCAATAAAACCCAGGACTCCGGTTTCGCGGTGGCGCGCAGAGGCGGCCAGCGTTTGGCCAAGTGCCAAGCGCAATCCTCGCCGGTTTGGAATGCCGGTAAGTTCGTCGGTCACTGAAAGCTGTTCGAGAAAAGTAATGCGATCCTGCTGTTCTGACATTCGCTGCTCTGCGGCGGCGGCATAACTTAGAACTTCGGTGATAAGTTGCCAGCCGGTGCTGTCGAACTTCAATTCGGCATCCGCTGCGGTACGCATTAATTTGCCAGCAAGGGTGCTGACATAGGGATTAATATCTGCGCGTTTGCTTTTGGCACTCACTGCTTGCTCAATCATAATGGGCCTCCGGTACTGTTGCTTTTGGTTGTCTTTACCTAAGCAACTAGCGTGCCACGCTTTTTTCCGCAGTTACCGCCGCCTTTGCCGAAACTAACACGGCACTTATTGCCGATCGGCATAAGCTGTCAGGCATCTTTTGCCGGTTTTTTGGCCTTTGGTGGTTTGCCCGCAAGCGACCGGCCCTTTTTGATGGTAGTTTTGCCGAACCGATCTTTCAATCGGTCCATCGCGCGTTCAACATTGGCCCGTTTGGTACGCTTGGGTTCCACCAAATCCGGCTGGTCTGCCTCCACTAGCGGCCTAAAATGGCTGAGGCCGACACCAATAAGGCGGTACGGCGTGCCATCGCTCAGTGGGCGCAACATATCCCGACTGGTCTCAAAAATGATCTCTGCAAGCTGGGTCGGAGCGTCAAGCGTGCGTGACCGCGTGATAATTCGGTGCATACTGGTCTTCAGTTTTAGCGTTACGGTTAGCCCGGCAAGTTGTTTGCGTTTCAGGTCAGCTGCAACGGTGTCTGAAATTGACCATAATTTATTCTCCAGCGCGGTAAAGTCTGCAAGGTCGCGGGCCAGAGTGCGCTCACTGGACACGCTTTTGGCTTTTGAGCTGGTGGTTACTGACCGTGTGTCGATGCCACGTGACAGGCGGTACAGTCGCTGACCTGTCTCGCCGTATTTGCGCATGAGCGGGCCTTCTTCCATATCCTGCAACTGACGAATTTGGGTCAGACCATCCTTTTTTAACTTCTGCGCTGTTTTGGCGCCAATGCCGTATATGCGGGTGATGGGCAGTTCTGCCAGTATTTCCAGCGTGTCGGCTTTGCCGATAATAGTAAACCCGCGTGGCTTGTTCATGTCAGACGCCAATTTGGCCAAAAATTTGTTGGGCGCCAGCCCAACCGAGACACTGATGCCGATTTCCTCTTCAATTTCGGCGGTTAACCGTGCCAGCAACACTGCGGGTGGCATGCCGTGAAGGCGCTGGGTACCTTTAAGGTCGAGAAAAGCTTCATCAATGGAGAGAGGTTGCACCAGCGGGGTCAGTTTATGGTATTTTTCTTTAACTTGCCGCCCAACCTGTTGGTAAACTTTCATTCGGGGTCTGATGACAACTGCGTCTGGGCATAATTTTTTTGCCTTAAACATGGGCATCGCCGAACGCACGCCGCTCATGCGAGCAATATAACAGGCCGTTGAGACAACGCCCCGGTGTTCGCCGCCAATGATAACCGGTATGGTAGCCAGTTCCGGGTTGTCTCTTTTTTCAACTGCCGCATAAAAGGCATCACAATCAATATGAGCCGTATGAAGGTCATATAGCTCGGGGTGCTGAATGATACGGTTGCGGCCACAACTGGGGCAGGCGGGTCGTTTGGTACAGGCCTTCAGGTTAAACTGATGAAAACATGCGCGGCAAACAGTGGGTTGCAGAATGTCTTCTGGCGCGGTCATTGTTGTCCTATTTGTCCCAGGTGGGTCTGAAGTTTTGCCCAGTCATCGATTCGTACATGGGCGTCCGGCGCCTTGGTTATCAATGCCGCTAGCCTTGGGTCAGCGACGAAATGGACGAGATGGGTGCCCGGTGCGTGGTTTGCAACCGACGCCAGCTGTGGGGGCAAGTCGTCGACGAAGGCAGCGTGGTGCTTTGTTATTGCCTTCAGTGCTTTGACAGCAGGACCCTTTTCGCCGGCGTTCGACAAAACCGGATATTTAAAACCCATATCCCAGAGCGCTGCCTCGCGCCGAGCGCGATACGCATGCGGCACGTTGGTCAGCACCACAATTTCATATTGTCCTGACAAATTTTCCAGCGCGCTGGCTGCCCCGTAAACTGCGGGGACAGTGTCGACGCATTTATCGAAAAACGAGCCAATCAGCTCAGTCACCATTTGGGGCGGGGCAACAGTGTTTGTTTTCTGATCGTATATGTTGCCTGAAAGTTGGAAACTGGTCAGGCGAAGCTCGAACCCCTGGGTCAGGAAAAAAGTTTCCAGATGTTCCACAAACCGCAGCAGCACTTCATCGGCATCCACGATCAACAGCGGCCGCCCTGGATTGAGGGTGGCTGCGACATGTTCCAGGCTTGTCATTCGGTTTTTGTTACCATTTTTGTTTTCGCTTCTGTCAGAATTCCAGACCAGCGCCGCCGCCAAGGGCGCGCCAGGCCTTTACCATTGTGTCCGGGCTGATGTCCTGTGCCTGGGCTGCTGCAATCAAATCGGGCTCATGCGAAACCAGAAATTCCAAAATGCTGGCCAGTGTGCCGGGCTGGTCCAGGTTTTTCCGCAGCGTGTCAGGGTCGAGGCCGGTCAGGGCGACAAAACGGTCGCGCAGCGCATCTTCGCTTACGATGTAACCCAGCGCCCTTAAGGCGATAATTTCATATCTTTGATCAGACATAGTGGCTTTGTATTGATGTCATCTGGGGGTTGTGCAGTAGCAAGCCGTATCTTAATCACAACTTGTGTTCTAGGAAACTAAAAGTGCGAATCTCAACTGTTTGTTAGGGAAATTCTGTTTTACTATTTGACGAGGCTTGTTTTTTCCGGTGAAGCACGACTATTATTCACCGCCGGGTGGGTGATCGAGCCTAAATGATCAGGAGCTGTGGGGCCACATGAGTAAAAAAATACTTATCGTCGAAGACAACGAATTGAATATGAAGTTGTTTTGCGATCTGCTGGAAGCTCATAATTATGAGACTATCCAAACCCGTGATGGCATGGCAGCCCTTGATCTTGCTCGTGTGCACGGACCCGATCTGATATTGATGGATATTCAACTACCAGAGGTTTCAGGTTTGGAAGTAACCAAGTGGCTCAAGGAAGACGAAGATCTTCGTAAAATTCCAGTGATTGCAGTAACTGCGTTTGCCATGAAAGGCGACGAAGAAAAAATTCGCGAAGGTGGATGCGAAGCCTATATTGCGAAACCGATTTCGGTCCGGCACTTTCTGGACACCGTAAAACAATTTGCGGGATAGGGTTGAATGACGGCGCGTGTGTTGGTTGTGGATGATGTTCCGCCGAACGTCAAACTACTTGAAGCCAAATTAACCAGCGAATATTTTGATGTGCTGACTGCATACAGTGGCCCGGAAGCACTGGACGTGACCAACCGAGAACATCCGGACATTATTCTTCTTGATGTGATGATGCCGGGTATGGATGGCTTTGAAGTGTGTCGGCGAATTAAGGCTGATCCGGCCACAGCCCATATTCCCGTAGTAATGGTAACGGCGCTGGACCAACCATCGGACCGGGTTACCGGCCTTGAAGCTGGTGCCGATGATTTCCTTACCAAACCAGTACAAGATCTTGCGCTTTTTGCCCGGGTTCGCTCGTTGGTTCGCCTGTTAAGGCTGATCCGGCCACAGCCCATATTCCCGTAGTAATGGTAACGGCGCTGGACCAACCATCGGACCGGGTTACCGGCCTTGAAGCTGGTGCCGATGATTTCCTTACCAAACCAGTACAAGATCTTGCGCTTTTTGCCCGGGTTCGCTCGTTGGTTCGCCTGAAGGTTATGATGGACGAATTGCGCAACCGCAAAACCACCGGCACATCGTTGGGCTGGGATGATGATGATGCGGTCGTTTTCGATACATCTGTCCCCACCGATGGCACAATCCTGATCGTTGATGAGCAGGAACGGGTAATGGAGCGTATCGCCAAGGCGCTCGATGGAGTGGGCGAGCTTTCCTTCATGGCGGGCGGCGATGATGCCGCAGAGCGTGCCCGCGAGAAGAATTTTGATCTGATTATTGTGTCGCTGACCATGCGAGATACTGACGGCCTTCGGGTGTGTTCGAAATTGAGGTCGTTTGAAGAAACCCGTCATGTGCCGATTCTGGTGATGGTTGATGACGGCAATACTAAATTATTGGTACGCGCTCTTGAAATGGGTGTGAATGATTATGTTGTTCGTCCGGTGGACAAACAGGAATTCTTGGCGCGGGTGAAAACCCAACTGAAACGCAAGCGATTTGCCGACAAACTGTGGGAAAATTTCCATCTTTCCATGCAGCTGGCCACCACCGATGCAGTGACAGGCCTTTATAACCGGCATTATCTGACAAGCCATATGGATACCCGCATGCAGGCGGCGCAAAAACACGGAAAAGACCTGTCGGTGTTGATGATGGATATTGATCATTTTAAGGCAGTCAACGATACGTACGGCCACGCTGTGGGTGATTTGGTACTCAAAGAGTTTGCAACCCGCATTGAGCGCAATATTCGCGGGGTTGATCTGGCCGCGCGATACGGCGGTGAAGAATTTGTTGTTATGATGCCGGAAACACCGACCGACTGGGCTACCATGATCGGCAACCGATTGCGCGAGGAAGTTTCAGACAACAGCTTCGATTTTGAGCTGAAAGAAGGGGCTATCTCGATTACCGTCTCAATCGGGGTTGCCACAAGTAAAGACGGACAAACGCCAGCGCAGCTTTTGGAGGCCGCAGATAAAGCGCTTTATGAAGCCAAGGCAGCTGGGCGAAACAAAGTTATTGTGGCCTCCTGACGTACGGTGCCACTAGCATTGCTGCCGACCAATTACACGCAACCAATAAAAAACGCCGCAGCCAATAAGGCGCGGCGTTTTGAATGATCAAACGGCAGTCAAGACTACTTAATCTTGGCTTCCTTAAACTCTACGTGTTTGCGAACAACTGGATCATACTTACGTTTGATCATTTTCTCAGTCAGTGTCCGCGGATTCTTTTTGGTCACATAGTAGTAGCCGGTGTCCGCAGTACTAACCAGCTTGATCTTGATGCTGGAAGGCTTCGCCATCTCGTTCACTCCAAGAAATCAGTTATCCAGACCGCACATGCGGCCACGTTGAGGGCGCAAAATACCTATGGGCGACCGTAAGTCAAGCGGAGTTTGCGCTTTTATTGATAATTTCGTTTTTTTTGGGTCATATCCGGTTTTGATAACACTCGAGTAACCTTTTGTGTGGCATGAATAATCACTACTGTTTCAACTGATATGAGAAAGCCTAGACGCGATGATGCAGCAGGATATTTTGGACGAGTTACGCACGGAAGCCATCGACTCGGCGGAAGACCGTATGAGAAACATGCAGGAGACTGCGCAAGGGTTCATGAACGGTACAATTCAACCTAGTGATGCCTTTGCCGCTATCCGCCTTGATGCCCATTCCCTGAAAAGCGTCGCAGCCTCGTTTGAGATGCGGGCCTTGAAGGTTATTTGCCATCGGTTCGAAGACTACTTTTTCAATGTGAAAGAGTTGAACGATGCCATTTGCAAGGACGCGCAATTTTTCTTTGATCGTATGGCTGAATGCTTGGACGCTTTTGTTAGCGGCAGAGACATTGACGTTTCCGATCTTATGCGCAAGCTGCCCAACAAAGCTGGTTTTGAGGTCGCAGATATTTCAAGCGTGGAAATTGAAGTGATGTTGGTTATGGCACCGGGTACCGCAACCAAAATCGTTACACGCGAATTGCTCGAATGTGGTTACCGCATGGTCAACGTGGCCAGCACGATGGATGCTATTCAATTGATTCCAATGATGAAACCGGATGCGGTTATTATCTCTCGGGTGATGCCGGAACTGTCCGGAATTGATCTGGCTTGTGCGCTGCGTGCTATGCCCGCGACGCGCGATATTCCGGTGGCGCTTTTATCGACAGAAAGTGGATCTTTGACAGACCTACCGCCGTCTGTTCCGGTATTGCGCAAAGGCGCCAATTTCGGCGACGATGTCGCCGATGTGTTTATGAAGCTCGGTATTCTTTAACCTCTGGCACGCGTGTTTCAGGTCTGCGGCTAAACAATTTATGTAATCGTTTTTTAATTTCGGCTGGATTAAACGGTTTGAGAATGTATCCTTGGACGCCTACCTCTTTGGCAGCTCGTATGTGGCTGGGATCGCTGCTACCACTAATGAGCATCACTGGTGTCGACGACTTACTAGCATCGAAGCGAAGATTCGCTGATTGTCGCAGAGTTCGAACAAATTCAATGCCATTGATATCCTTCATCATGATATCGCATAGAATCAGGTCGTATCGATTTTTGTCCAATGCTTGCAGCGCCTGAGAACCATCATTTGCAGTATCAACTGCGTCGAAGCCAAGCTTTAGGAGCAGACTTACCAACATATCTTGGATGATTTTCTGATCGTCGACAACTAAGACTCTTAATCCTTCGAACATCGATGCTCCTGTTATTACTTCCCAGTATTCACATAAATACTTCTTCAGATTGAATAATATATACACTAAAAGTTGCATATATGTAGCGCAACTAAAAAATTCTAGCTGTTGTGTATTTTTCTGCAGCATCTAGCTGCCGGGCGTGTTGATACCTGAAAAAGACATCAATATTGTCGGCAAGGTCGCTAATGCGTATAAAGCAAGGGTTTTTTGGCGGAAAACGCGAAGGGTTATCTACTTCTCTTCCGGCTGCTTCTGCTGGAGTTTGGCCGGCCGGGGCGTTTTCGCCGATGGTTCGCTTGCCTGCCACCGCTTTTTGTTCTGGGGCCATCCTCGTTGCCGATAAGTTCCAGCTTCAGGCCACCGGTAAAGCGGTTGGCTTCGGTTAGTCTTACATCAAGCTTATCACCCAACGTAAATGTTTGGCCCATACGTTCGCCAACAAGGGCATGCCGGGCCTCGTCGTGATAATAATAATCGTTGCCGATTTCGGAAATCGGGATCAAGCCGTCGCCGCCGGATGGCTCCAACGCTACAAAAAGCCCAAAGCGGGTCACACCGGTGATTCTACCGATGAAGTCATCGCCCACATGGTCGGCCAGATAGGATGCCATATAGCGATCTGTAGAATCGCGTTCTGCCGCCATGGCACGGCGTTCGGTACCAGAAATTTGGGCGCCGATGTCTTCTAATTCTTCAATCTCATTATTGGTTAAGCCGTCATCACCCAAACCCAAAGCCCGCACAAGCCCGCGGTGAACCAACAGGTCGGCATAGCGGCGAATCGGTGATGTAAAATGGGCGTAGCGCGCTAACGCCAGTCCGAAATGACCCTGGTTTTCCGGCGAGTAGTAGGCTTGGGTTTGCGATCGCAGAACCACTTCATTGACCATATGTTCGCGGGTCGTGCCGCGTACCTTCGATAAAATGCCATTGAATAGTCGAGGCATCATTACCGCACCTTTGCTCAGTTTCAGATCGAGCGTGGTCAAAAACTCGCGAAGAGTTTCCAGCTTGTCCAGCGGTGGCTCTTCGTGCACCCGGTACATGGCTGGAGTTTTCTTGCGTTCCAACTCTTCTGCCGCTGCTACGTTGGCCGCGATCATAAACTCTTCGACCACCCGGTGGGCATCCAACCGTTCGCGTAGGGCGATGCCCTTGACCAAACCGGCTTCGTCCAGCTCAATTTTGCGCTCGGGCAGGTCCAGGTCCAGTGGTTCACGTTTTTCGCGCGCCGCCATCAGGGCTTTGAATGCGCCGTACAAGGGCACCAGAACCGGTTTCAATAATGATTCTGCTTCTTCGTCCGGATTACCGTCTATCGCTGCCTGAACGCGTTGGTAGGTGATGTTGGCGCGGCTGTTCATCAGGCCGCGGACAAACTTGTGGCGGATTTTATTGCCGTTTGCATCGAACCACATATGAACCGCCATGCAGGCGCGGTCCTCTCCGGGTTTTAAGCTACAAAGGCCTGCGGAAAGCACTTCGGGCAGCATGGGAACAACCCGGTCAGGGAAATAACAGCTGTTGCCGCGTTTAATGGCTTCCCGATCCAGCCCACTACCGGGCTGCACATAATGGGCAACATCGGCGATGGCGACAACCGCATGCCAACCACCAGGATTTTTCGGGTCTGTGTCCTGTTCAGCCCAAATGGCGTCGTCATGGTCACGAGCATCCACCGGGTCAATGGTGATCAAAGGAATACCACGCAAGTCGTCGCGTTCACCTAGTGCAACCGGTTTGGCCTTATCGGCTTCAGCAAGAACATCAGACGAAAATTCATTAGGAATATCATGGGCATGGATGGCGATCATGCTGATGGTTCGTGCGGCACTAACATCGCCCAGACGGTCTTGCACCCTTGCGCGTTTTGGGCCACCGTCGCGCTTGCGCCGCGTCACAGGCTCTGCGGTTACCAACTCGCCATCAACCGCGCCTTTGAAATCGTCGCGGTCGACCCAGTAATCGTCACGATTTTTTTTGTCGATAGAATGAATGCGGCCGCCGTTTTCGCCGCCGTGGAACACCCCAAGGATGCTGCGCGGTGCTGCAGTCAATAATTTCAGTATTTGGGCGCGGTAGGTTGGCGGGTCATCCTTGATTGGAATAAGCCGAGCAAGTGCGCGGTCGCCAGGGCCCAGCGCTGGTGCTTTTTTTCGCCTGTCGTCGGACAGATATATAGTGGGGGCAGGGCCGCCGCGCTCTCGCTTAACTGGGCGCATTAAAACGTCGCCGTCTTTGTCCAGCCCGGCAAACTCAATCACCTGAACGCCGGGCAGACGGTCAGCCGGTCGCAATGCGCGGCCTGAATCCTGTGCGATTTGACCATTGTTGATCATGTCGCGCAGTAATTTTTTCAGCTGGATTTTATCTGCGCCGGTGATCCGGAAGGCCCGTGCGATCTCGCGTTTGGTAATTTTGCCGCCCGTGTCCCGCAAGAAATCAAGAATGTCTTTCTCGGTGGGGAAATGGTCGAACTTTTTATGATGCGCCAAAAGCGACAGCCCTATATCTATATGTTACGGTTTTGCTCAAGAAGCTTTCTTGCGGCTGGCCGGTTTCTTTTTCGAAGGCTTTTTCTTCGCGGGTTTCTTTGTACCTTTTTTTGCTGCCTTGGCGGCGATCCATTCCAGCGCCTGCTCCAGCGTAACAGCAGTAGGTTCGGTGCCCTTTGGCAGTGTGGCGTTGGTACGATTGTGTTTTACGTAAGGGCCATACCGGCCATCCAGAACCTGAATAGTTCCACCTTCGTCCGGATGTTCACCCAAGTCTTTCAACACAGTTTTAGCACCGCCTTTTTTTGCTGCCGCATCAGCAATTGCTGCAACAGCACGGTTAATACCAACGCTGAAAACTTCCTCGGTTGAGGCCAATTTTCCGTATACCCGGTCGTGCATAACGTAGGGGCCATAGCGGCCGATTGCTGCAACAATTGGATTACCAGTTTCAGGATGTTTGCCCACTTCACGCGGTAGGGAAAGCAGCTGCAGCGCTTTTTCCAAATCGATCTCCGATACCTCAATATCCTTAGGGATAGTGGCACGCTTTGGTTTTTCAGCTTTTTCGCCCTTGGCGGCCTTTTTGGTCTCGCCCAGCTGGATATACATGCCAAACCGGCCACTGCGAATGGCAATTTCTTCGCCTGTTTCGGGGTCAGTCCCCAGTACAGAATCGCCTTTTTCTGCGTTTTCTTCCGCTTCATTGGCTTTGCGGCCAAACGGGCGGGTGAAACCACATTCGGGGTAATTTGAACAACCAACAAATGCGCCGTAGCGGCTGGTTTTCAGGCCTAATCGGCCATCATCGCAGCTCGGACATTTGCGTGGATTTTTGCCTTCTTCGGCAATGGCAAACATCATGGGCTCGAGGAACTCGTCCAATGCGTCGATAACCACGGTGTTGCGGACATTGATGATTTCTTCGGTTTTCGGCTTAAATTCGGTCCAGAAGTCGCTCAGAACTTTTTTCCAGTTTTCCTTGCCGTCCGATACGAAATCTAGTTTTTGTTCTAGGTCTGCGGTGAAATCAAACTCAACATAACGCTCGAAGAATTTTTCAAGGAAGGCGGTTACCAACCGGCCTTTGTCTTCCGGAATAAAACGGTTTCGGTCCATCACCACATAGTTGCGGTCACGCAGCACGGTCAGGATAGAGGCGTAAGTGGACGGTCGACCAATACCCAACTCTTCCATACGCTTAACCAAGCTTGCTTCAGTGAATCGCGGCGCGGGTTCGGTGAAATGTTGGCGCGGTGTAACGCTCTTGAGCGCAAGAGTTTCGCCTTCACTCATTTGTGGCAGCAGTTTTTCATCGTCGTCAGCTTCGTCGTCTTTACCTTCCTGGTAAACGGATAGGAAGCCATCAAACTGGATGACAGTGCCGGTTGCTCGCAGTTCGGCAGTTTGGTCCGTGTTCATGATCGTTACTGTGGTGCGCTCCATCTGGGCGCTTTCCATTTGGCTGGCAATTGTCCGCCGCCAAATCAGTTCGTATAATTTCAGCTCGTCCTCATCCAAGGCACCTGCAACATCGGCAGGGCGGCGCATTGGGTCAGTTGGGCGCACAGCTTCGTGGGCTTCCTGCGCGTTCTTGGCCTTGGTTTTATACACCCGCGGCGATGAGGGCAGGAAGCGAGCACCGTATCGGTCTTCGATCATGGCGCGCGTTGCGTTCAGGGCTTCCCCTGCGATGGTAACGCCGTCTGTCCGCATATAGGTGATCAAACCGGTGACTTCGCCGCCGATTGTTTTACCTTCATATAGACTTTGAGCAATGCGCATGGTGCGATTGGCAGCAAAGCCCAACTTGCGGGCCGCTTCCTGTTGCAGCGTTGATGTGGTGAAAGGCGGCTGCGGGTGGCGCTTGGTAGGCTTGCGCTCAACCGTTTTTACTGTGAGCGGTTCGTTGCTCACCAGCGCGGCCGCTGCGTTTGCGCTTGCATCGTCTGGCAAGTCGTACTTGCCCAGTTTGTTCCCGTTCATCGCAAACAGGCGGGCGGCGAAATTTTTCCCCGCAGCGGAACTTAGCGCTGATTCAACAGACCAATATTCCTGTGGAACAAAGCGTTCGATTTCTGCTTCGCGGTCACAAACCAAGCGAAGCGCAACGGATTGCACACGACCGGCTGAACGAGCGCCGGGCAGCTTGCGCCACAAAACTGGTGAAAGGGTGAAGCCTACTAAATAATCCAGCGCTCTTCGCGCCAAATAAGCGTTGACCATTTCCTGATCGAGATCGCGTGGCTCGGCCATAGCCTTCAAAATTGCAGACTTGGTAATTTCATTGAAAACAACGCGTTTTACATCAACATTTTTTAGTGCCTTTTTCTTCTCCAGCACTTCCAGCACGTGCCAGCTGATCGCCTCTCCCTCGCGGTCGGGGTCAGTTGCCAGGTACAGTCGGTCAGCACTTTTAACCGCATTTGCGATCTCGGTGAGTCGCTTGGCGGAGTCGCGGCCCACTGACCACAACATCTCGAAATCTTTTTCAGGGATTACTGATCCGTCCTTGGCGGGCAAGTCCCGAACGTGGCCAAAACTGGCTAACACATTGTAATCTTTACCAAGATACTTATTGATCGTTTTCGCTTTGGAGGGCGATTCCACAATTACGACGTTCATAAAGTTTTCCGTCTCCAACACTGGCACCGCACTATAAAAGGGGGATGTTGCGGCCAATAACTTTTGTTCTCACCTAGAGGGATGCGGCGCTCAATGCAACGGGATTGTTTATTTTTCATACAATTCTACTAAAACGACCGCCGCTATGGCGCGCTACTTTTCCGTCTAATTCAAGTAATTGTAGTTCAGCAAGAATCGTGTCCGCTGCGCCTCAGTTTAGCAAAACAATTTCGTCAATATGGATAGGGCTGGGGCTAAGTATTGTCATTAAATCCCCTGGGGTAATGGTCGGTGCCACTGCTTGCGGTACTGTGTTTTCTTTGGGGTTTGCGCGCGCTGTTGTGACCTTTTTCTTTTGTAGTTTGGGCGAAGCCAGCTCGCTGATGATATCTTCCGCGTTGCGTGCTAAAATCGCACCGTCTTTTATCAACCTATTTGCCCCGGCAGAGCGGGGGTCCAGCGGTGAACCGGGGACAGCAAAAATGTCTCTACCTTGCTCGCCTGCAAGACGCGCGGTGATCAGTGAGCCTGACCGGGTTGCGGCTTCAATGACCAAAACGCCGTCTGACAAGCCGGATATAATTCGGTTTCGACGTGGGAAATGGCGCGCCTGTGGTTTGGTGCCAATCGGCATTTCGCTGACCAACAGGCCATTGGCGGCAATGTTTTCATATAGGTGCTTGTTCTCGGGCGGATAAACAATATCCGGACCGCCCGCAAGGCAGGCGATGGTGCCGGTCTCAAGCGCTGCGCCATGGGCCGCGGCGTCGATGCCGCGCGCTAACCCCGACGAAATACAAATACCTATTTTGCCGAGCCCGGTCGTAATTGATCGTGTTAGTTTAAGCCCGGCACCGCTGGCGTTGCGGGCACCGACAACCGCGACGATGCGTGCGTCGAGCAGAGAAAGGTCTCCGAGGCAATGCAACAAGGGAGGCGCATCCGCTATTGCGGCTAAACGCTTGGGATATTCTGGGTCGCCGAGGCACAGTGTTGTTGCACCAATTTTTGCCGCTGCGGCCAATTCAGCTCTGGCATGATCAAGGCTGGCTACTTTCCGCGCATGCGGCCCGTCCAGTAAGGCGTCGATTGCGGTAGTCGCGTCGCTGTGTATCTCGATGAGCTTTAGGAATGTGACAGGGCCAATGCCTTGGCTGCGAGCCAATCTTACCTTTGCAAGTCGTTGCGCATTGTTGGCTGGCATATGCCTCTTTATTTCTTTTTGCCGATTTTCGATTCGGTTCCCTCGGCTATTCGGCTGATATTGTCTCGGTGGCGAATGGAAATCACCACCGTCATCGCCAAAAGGAATACCCAGCTATTTCCTGCGAGCAAATAATAGCCAGCAATCGGTGCGCTTGCCGCTGCGGTCAGTCCACCAAGCGATGACATGCGGAATACCGCTACCGTGAGCAGCCACGCGCCGCCTGCTATCAGGCCAACAAGCCAGGACACGGCAAACACCGTACCAAAAAAAGTAGCAACACCCTTGCCGCCATTGAACTTCAGGAAAACCGGAAAACAATGGCCGATGAAGGCTGCCATCCCGGCTGCAGCGGCATAGGTTGGCATATCTAAAAGATAAGCGGTAACGAGCACGGCTATTGCGCCTTTGCCCGCATCTAACAATAACGTTGCAAGCGCCAAGTCTTTTCGTCCGGTGCGCAGTACATTGGTGGCGCCGATGTTGCCTGAGCCGATTTCGCGGATATCACCCAAGCCGGAAATGCGTGTGAGGACCAAACCAAAAGGCACTGACCCGAGCAGGTAACTTGCGACAAGAATAACGCCAGTGGTTAGCGAAAAGTCCATTTGGTTATGCCCTTTCGAAAACCGAAACGCCGTCCGAAACCGTGCGCCATACCTGGCCCTGAACCGGCAGTGTATCGAACGGTGTGTTTTTGGCGCTGGAAATCAAGGTGTCGGCGTCAATGCGCCACGGTTTGTCCGGATCAAAGATCACGAAGTCAGCAAATGAGCCGGCGGCGAGCGTACCTGTTGGTAGGCCGAGTAATTGCGCCGGGTTGATCGTCAGCGCCTCCAGCATGGTCATCAGGTCGATTTTGCCGGCATGAACTGGCGCCAATGAAAGTGCCAGAAGTGTTTCGAAGCCCACTATGCCTGAGGCTGCTTGCGCGAACGGCAGGCGTTTCACGTCAGCACTTTTGGGGGAATGGTCGCTGACAAGTGTGTCGATGGTGCCGTCGGCTACCGCAGCGATTAGTGCCAACCGGTCTTCCTCGCTGCGCAGAGGCGGGCGAACCTTGGCAAAAGTACGGTAGCCTTCTACGGCATTGTCATTCAGGTGCAAATAATGCGGCGCGGTGGAGCAGGTGACGCGGATGCCCCTAGCCTTGGCTGCGCGCACAGCGTCAACGCCGTCTTTGGATGAAATGAGTGCAAAATGCAGCCGCGCACCGGTCAGTTCGGCCAACCGGCTGTCCCGGTCGATTTGCATGGCCTCTGCTGCAGCGGGAGCGCTGGCCAGCCCCAGGCGTGTGGCAATTTCACCCTCGTGGGCGATGGCACCGGCACCAAGTTCTGCATTCTCAGCATATTGCACAATCAACGCATCAAAATGCCCGGCATATTCCAGCAAGCGACGCATAACCTGTGCATCTGCAACCGCTTGGTTACAGTCGGTGAAACCAACTGCACCAGACTGCTGCATCTGGCCAATCTCGGCGATTTGCTTGCCGTTCATTCCCTGTGTTGCTGCTCCCATGGGGTAGACGCTGACAATCTGGCTGTCGACGGAGCGGTGGCGAATACGTTCAACCACTGCGTCGGTGTCGATGGTTGTTGTTTGGTCTGGTTGCAGGATGATGGTGGTGATGCCGCCCGCCAACGCAGAGGCTGCGTCAACCGCATGGGCGCGCATGTCAATGAAGCCGGGGCACAGCACTCGTCCGCCGCAATCTATCGTTTCTGTGCAGCCGCTGGTGTCGGCATCGGCACCGTATGCTTCAATGGTGTTGTCGCTTACGATCAGTGTGCCTGTGCCATCAAAGCCTGTTGCCGGGTCCACAATTCGAGCATTTGTATAAGCTGTTTTCATGAACCTGTACCTGAACGTAATTCCTTGGTCAGAATATCAATACAGGCCATGCGAACAGCAACACCCATTTCAACCTGTTCTTCGATGGCGGAGCGATCCAAGTCGTCGGCAACGTCCGAGGCTATCTCCACGCCGCGGTTCATTGGCCCCGGGTGCATAACCAGTACATCGTCCTTGGCTACTTTTAACTTCTCGCGCGTTAGGCCCCAGAAATGGTAATATTCGCGTAGTGACGGCAGGAATGCGCCGTTCATTCGTTCGCTTTGCAGGCGCAGCATCATCACTACATCGGCTCCCGCGAGGCCGTCTTCCATATGGTGGAAAACTTCAACGCCCAGTTCGCCTACGTCGGCGGGCAGCAGAGTTGGCAGAGCCACAAGCCGGACCCGAGCGCCCATGGCATTGAGCAGATAAATATTGGAGCGTGCCACCCGGCTGTGTGCCACATCGCCTGATATAACAATGGTTTGGCCGTTAATTTTGCCCTTGCGGCGGTGAATTGTCAGCGCATCTAACAATGCCTGCGTCGGGTGCTCGGACCTGCCATCACCGGCATTGATCACGGCGCAGTCCATTTTCTCTGCTAGCAGTTTTACCGCGCCGCTGTCGCCGTGGCGCATGACCAGCACGTCTGGGTGCATGGCGTTAAGTGTGGCGGCGGTGTCCAGCATGGTCTCGCCCTTTTTTATCGAGGAGTTGCCGGTTGCCATTGAAATGGTGTCAAGCCCCAGCCGTTTGCCTGCGATCTCAAAACTCATTAACGTGCGCGTTGAATTTTCGAAGAATAAATTGATCTGGGTAAGGCCAGCGCAAGTGGGTGCTGATTTTACGGGCTGTCTGTTTAAGTCCACATAACCGTCGGCGACATCAAGAAGATGTTTAATTGCGGTCGGATCAAGACCCCAAATGCCCAGCAAGTGTTTGTGCGGAAAAAGCTTTCCCGACGGCGGATCAACGTCCGCGCGCGGATAGGAAGACTGGTCGGTCGAATGCTTATTCATTAAGCCCGCCTTATAAGCGCAAAGCTATTGGCTCGCAAGACGGTTAGTTAAATTATTATTATTCGTGGAGTTTTGGGTGATTTGACCAGCGGACTACATCGCATGCAGCGCGCCTTGCAGGATGTAAGCTGCAGCCATTTTATCAACCAGCTGCTTGCGCCGCGCCCGGCTGCGGTCAGCCTCAATCAATGTTCGCTCAACCGCCGACGTTGATAATCGTTCGTCCCACAGTGCCTGCGGCAGGTCTATTTTTTCGGCCAGGTTGCGCGAAAAAGCCATAGTTGACTGGCAGCGCGGGCCTTCGCTTCCATCCATGTTGACAGGCCAACCTAGTACAAATCCGCCCACTTTTTGGTCAGTGACAATCTCGCGCAGCCGCTCGACGTCTACTTTGAATTTGGTGCGCTTGATTGTCTCCATTGGTGTAGCGATGGTCAGCGTGATGTCCGACAACGCAAGACCAATGGTTTTGCTACCAATGTCCAGCCCCAGAAGCCGCTCGCCCATTGAAAGTCTTGATCGCAACTCAGCGATTGAGGCGACGCTCATTTCGCTCGGCCTTTGCGGCCTAGTTGTTGTTCGATTTGAACCAATTGAGTGTCCTTGTTGCGGCGTTATTGCGCACATTCATATAGAACATTTGGTAGTCATAAACATGATAATTTTCACCAGCCATTTTAAGATGCTGCCAGGGTTCCCCTGGTTCATTCTCCAAGTATAAGAAGCCGTCTTCTCCGCAGCGCGCTCCATTGAAGCTGATAACCGGGCTGCCGAGCGGGTCATCATCACTGACCCGCTCCAGCGCGCCACTATGAGCGCTGGCGGACGCCGTGCCGTCTATTTCCCATGTGAGCGGGTTGGTGCAGAGCATTTTTGTGCCTTTGCGGGGCATGCCGCCAAGGCCAACAGTCGTTTCAAAATAAACCTTAAGGCCGCTAGTGTCGCCCTTGGGACCAAAGGTTTGGTATGAGATCACACAGCCAGTGTCTTGGGCGGATGCACAGGCTTCGATGCCGTCCAGCGCGCCGAGATCAGCTTCGATGCTAACTGGCCAGCCGATGATATATGCAGCGATCATACGGTCCGCCAGCGGTGTGCCAACGATACGTTGCCTCAAGAGCGCAAGTGCGTGCAACGAGCCCTGGCTATGACCTGCCAGAATGAAAGGTCGGTCGTCGTTTCTGTCCGCGATGAACTGATCAAAGGCCCTTTGCACGTCAGTGTAGGCGTATATGAGTGCTTGCAGGCCGTCGCCTTCCTGGTCAAAGAACGCGCCAAATGTTGCTTGCCGATAGCGTGGAGCGTAAATTTTTGCCGCTTGATTGTAAACGCTTGCCTGGGTTTTCAACACTCGTTTTTCAATGCGCAAGTTGGCATCAGCATGGTCAAGCGGCGCATTCCATGTGTCACGGCTTAGGTAGGTTGTGGGGTGAACAAAAAAGACATCCGCACCCGGAATGACCGCAATATCCACAATCCCTGAAGGCTTTGCGCTTGCGTATGTCTTGCTTCTGGGTAGAGCAGCCCAGTTGACGTCGTCAGTATAGTCAATCGGGTCGGTACTGATCGCCGCGAAGGGCTCCCCTGGCGTAAACGCCACACGTAGCGCCCGGGTTGGATCTGCCTGAATCCACATGAATCCAGCCAGCACAAGCACAATTATGCCAGCGACAATCGCTAAAAATATTCCTGCGGGTTTTGCGCGCATCGCCATGAAGCTGTCCTTTATTTCGTTTCAACGCTTGATGAATTTGGCCAATATGCCATCAGAATGTCATCAATGAAACGGTTATCATTATATTTTATCGCTCGTTTGCGGGTTCCCTCCACTGTAAAGCCTGCTTTTTTGTAGAGGGCAATGGCCGGAGCGTTGTCTGCGTGCACATGTAGTTCGATTTTGTCCAGGCGCGGATTTTCCGCCACCCAGTTGGTGAATTTATCAAGCAGCAACGTGCCAATGCCTTGTCTGGCGTGGTTAGGGTCAACCGACATGGCAAAGGTGGTAACGTGTTTTACCCGCGCGCGCCGGTCCGTCCAACTGTCCAACATGCCGATGATATCACCATCTAAAAGTGCTACAAGACAGGTTTCAAAAGGGTTTGACGCTTTTCCTGCAATCCAGAATCGCTGCCGAAATGGGCGGATACGGAACTCTCCGGGCTTTGTCACCAGATGATTACTGGTGCTGTAAATACGTTGGATATAGTGGTTCAATTGCCGCGCATCAGAAGGCATAGCACCGCGTATCTGAATTTTTGCGGTCATCATGTTAATTCCCTACTTGCGGCAAAGCCTTTGTGGCGTTAAGTTCCGCGCTGATTTCAGCAGATTTTATGCGCGACTTCCAACTTTAAACGAGACAGCGCCGAAATTTCATGCCTAACGGGAATTTTTCATGTCCAATATCGATCAGGCAACAGTTGCCAAAATCGCGCGGCTGGCGCGAATAAAAATTGAAGACGATAAGCTTGAGCCCTTGGCGGGCGAGCTCAATAACATCATTGGATGGGTTGAGCAGCTTAATGAAGTCAATACCGACAATATCGAGCCAATGGCCAGTGTGGTGGACGCGAAACTGCGATGGCGCGATGACAAGGTTACCGACGGCGACAAAGCCGACAGCGTGCTGAAAAACGCACCAAAAGCTGAATACGGCTTTTTTGCTGTACCTAAAGTGATCGAGTAAGGGCGGGCAGATGACTGATTTAACAAAAATGAAAATCGCAGAAGCGCGCGATCTGATGAAAAAAGGCGACCTGTCGTCTCGCGAGCTGACCGAAGCGCATATCGCCGCGGTAGACGCCTCAGACAGCCTGAATGCATATATTGTTAAGACACCGGAAATAGCGATGGCCGCCGCAGGTGCCGCTGACGCCAAAATTAAAGCGGGTGAGCAAAAGGGCATGACCGGCATTCCTGTGGGTATTAAAGACCTGTTCGCCACCAAGGGTGTGCATACACAGGCTTGCTCGCATATTCTGGACGGTTTCAAGCCGGAATATGAAAGCACCGTGACCCAAAATCTGTGGGATGACGGCGCGGTAATGCTGGGCAAACTGAATATGGATGAGTTCGCCATGGGCTCGTCGAACGAGACAAGCTATTATGGCCCAGTGAAAAATCCCTGGCGCGCTGAAGGTAGCAACAATGACTTTGTACCAGGTGGTTCGTCCGGTGGTTCGGTGGCCTCGGTGGCAGGATACGCCGCTATGGGCGCAACCGCGTCTGACACTGGCGGTTCTATCCGCAAGCCTGCATCT
>JAAHTG010000275.1_pt1 | contig 37627 bp, 39 predicted proteins | sample 6116081 | NCBI WGS metagenome assembly JAAHTG01 (sample SAMN13939989, study PRJNA603662) | sponge metagenome | isolation source: marine sponge | host: Mycale hentscheli | place: New Zealand | collected 2005 | reverse complement strand
TACATACAAGCATTATGAACGCAGAACCAGAGATGCGCTATTGGCCCAGAGTAGGAATGAAAGTTACAAAAGAAACTGCTGAACAATTTATTTCTCGAATTGTGGATTCGGTTGCTGGAAGCAAACTTGACGAAGACCTTGAAGAGTTCACAACTATTTCAACCATGACGGCTGCGGAATTAGCAGTAGAAATAGAACAGTTGTTTGTTGGTGAGTATGAAGAAGTTCCTTTTGAAATGGACAACACTAACTTAGCAATTTTGGAACTAATGACTTATGAAAGTCGTCGCAAAGAAATTATTCTTGAACACAAACAACAAGGACTTTCTTTGGAAGATGCTAAAGATGCTTACGAAGACGGTAAGCGTGATTTGGTCAAAGCCAATCTTAAAATCACAGAAGAGGAGTGAAACTTCTTGACTTCTGCGGATACTTCGGAGGGTCGAAAGACTTCAACGCCCCTTCCATTAGTAGAAACTTTAGTTTTTGATATTGTTGAATACCTTTTAGAAAAGGATGGTTACGGTCATAGCACCGTAATAGCACAGAAAATGCTGGAACTCAAGCCACGTCGTTATACAACCAGAGAAGTTATCGGTATTCTTCGCAACAGACCTATGTTCCGACACGCTCAAAGTCGAGAACGAAGCGGAGGAATCCGTTGGCGATTAGACTTGTTAGCACTTAACAAATACCTTACCTCTAAAGGCTATGAAGACCGTGCAGATAGCCGAGACCTTTACACCAAGATTCACAACCTTAAATGGAAGCGATTGATGGATACACTAACAGCCTTGAACACACTTATGTCAGACTTCGATATGGAATCAGAATCAGTTCCTGAAGAATCCGTAGCCCAATGTTACGAGTATCTTGCACAAGTTTGGTCGTGATAATCTGCTATCTAAAATAGAATCCTTTGTTGGAAACTATCCCAACGTTATGGCACTTATCAGAACTGTGGCTTCTGTGGCTGCCGTAGCATTGTTGATTTATCTTAATGTTTAATAGGATATTCGGATACGTCATCCGAACTTAAGAACCTTTAAGTATCAGAAACATCATAGTGTTCCTATGGGTTACTTTGTTCGCCGTTACCAAAAGGGTATCAAAAACTCTGGATGTAAGGACATCTTGCGTTCTGAAGACCCAATTAGTGTTTCTGAATTAGTTGATTTTGCTAATGAAACAGGACCCGGTAAATACGTTCTTGGTGTTCGTGGAAACGGTATTCGTGGTTGGAAGAAAATTACGGATGTCATAGTAGAAGCCGAAACTTCAGTTTTCGCAGCCGAATCAATTTCAGTTCGCAAAAACATGAAGTTAGAAGAAATGAATGATACTGAACTTATGGATTTATTGTATTCCATGAGTCGTAAAACACCTTCACCAGAAGAATTGACTACTTATCAGTCAGACCTCGGTAAAATACACGCTGAATTATCTAAGCGTAACGGTGCTAAAGCCACCTCTGCTGCCGAAACTGCTACTGTTGGTGGTAAATCACCAGTTGCTTCCGCAGGTTTCGCTGTCGGCGGTAAATCGGCTGCTGCTATGGGTATGATGGCTGGTTTGGTAATCGGTGCATTAGGCACCAGTTGGTATTACAAAAGCCAAATAGATGATTTGAAATCCACAATTGACCGTTTCGACAAGAAACTTGGAGAAGCCGAAGATTACATGAAGCGTGCTGAAGAAAGAGAAACCAAAAAGGTAGCGGAAAATCAAGCCGCCAACCGTTTTGATGCTATGAATAACTTGAACAACTTCCTTTTGGGAGATTTCAACAAACGCAACGGTCCACAATTTTGAAAGTTTCTAATGTCGGTGCGTGAAAATCTTGAATCCTAAAGAACTGTTTGAAAATCTTTCGGCCATGAGAGAATCACTTTCAACATACCAACAGTTTTTGGAAGTTCAAAGAGCGCAAACAATTAAACAACAATTCCGAGACTTTACTGAGTCAATGGGAATCGAAGCCAGCACTGGACAAATTGAATCATTATACGAAAGTTTTGACACAATTGTTTCATCTTTGGATGCTGACATGGATTTATCATTACAAGACAAGATTCTCAATACCTTAGAATCTCCATTTATCATACAAGTTTTATCACTTAAAACTGCGGCTCGTGAAAGTGAGATGCGACGTATGACTCAGCATTTATCCGAGTTCATCCGAAAAGTTCCTGCTACGGGAGATGACAGTCAATTCCTTCACGACCTTCTTGCTACAAGCCTTGATACTTTAGCAGAACAAGCCGAGTTTCAAAGAGACCACGGTTCTTCAGATACTTACAACGAAGCATGGCTCGCTAATTTACGAGAACAAGCCGAAAAGTTGTTTAAAAGATAAAGTTTTAAGTAGTTGTAACTCCATACAAAGTTTATGAGTGACTTCGATGACTTGCTTCGCAACAGCAAGACTGAATCCAAAGATTCGAGTTCAGAGAGTTCGGACAAAGGTTCGGATTCCAAAAAGAAATCTTCCAATTCGGCTTCCGTGGCTGGTATGTTTGGTGCTGCTGACCTTACAGAATTGACTCGAAAGTTTAATCTTGACCCCGAAATGGGTGAGCGAGTGTTAGTTCCTTTAGTCAATTTTCTTGAAAAATATGGTGTAGCCGATGCAGTTGATACTTCACCAACGGCTTCTCGTTTGCTTAATCTGGCTGAGTTCTGGAATGATATTGCCCCCGTAGTTAGAAACGCATCCGATTTCTTTGGAGGTCGCAAGCAAACTCTTGATGATTCAGACAAAGAGTTTTTGGAACGTATTCGTGCTGCTCAAAACGATTCAGCAGATATGACTTTGTTTCAATCTGACGATGACAGCACAAGTGTTATGAGTATCGGTGAATCAGTAGATACTGCTCCCGCCCCGGCTCCTGAGCCAGCAGAATTGCCCAAAGACCCATTTACTGACGGACCCGTTGATTGGTTTGATTTGTTGGGCGCACCAAATCCCGCAAAACGTTCTCATTATGAAACTTCCAGTGTGACACACAGAGTTGAAACTCAATTTGGTATCAATGGATTAGAACAATTGGCTGCTGAAGCAGGGTTGTCCGTAGATGAAGTTATGTCACGAGATTCTCAAAACAAAATCAATAGAAAATCATCCGATGGTGTGGATTATACTTCCGAAGGAGGCATACCTACTTTCCAAAGCGGTATTGATAAAATCAAGGCTCAAATGGATGCCGAATCCGAGAATTACCGACGCAATTCCAAAATAGGTTTCGCTGACTTGCCTACGCCAGAATCAGCAGAACAGTATAATCCTTTGGCCGTAGATGGTCTTGAAATGCCCAGCCTTATGGGTGGTGGATTGGAATCTATTGCAGACATGGCTGCTAAAGCAGGTGTTTCTGAAGATGAACTAAAAGTTCACCCAGTTGGTTCTAAAGAGCCAGAAGTAGATACAATTACTGAACAAGAACTTTCAGAAGTTCACAACATCGGAGAAATAGTCCTTCCTCAGAATCCTGACAAGCCTGACGTTTCAACATTTTTGGTAGATTTTGAGTGAGGCATACCCATGTCTCTCAATCCTATTTGGACTCATTATTGTGCTAACCACATGGAAGGTTGGCTTACTTGGATTCGAGGAGTTCACCTACAAAGTTACTTAGAACTAATGGAGCGATTTATTCTATCGCACCCATTTTATACTCCTAATGAAGCAGATTTTTCAGAAGAAACTAACGATTTATTCAATCGTTTGATTGCTAACAGAGAGTTTATCATAAGTCTTTCTGATAAAGGATTATCAGTTTGGGCTAACTCAGGTTTCTCTGATTTTTTGGATGCCTTAGAACCGTATGGTTCACGTTATCGAGAGATTCGCCACCTTTCAGATTTCCTTCGTTTGCATGAAAATTGGTTTCGTCGTTTGTATCAGTTTTTCAGAGCAGATATAATCATGTATCTCAGGCAACAGGGTCGGAATCTTTAAGTAGTTGAACAGGGAGAGGAAATACATGGCAACAGTTGATAACGTCAAGGCTCAGAAAATCCTGATGTATCTTTGGGCTAATGGATTCAAATATACAAACATGGCAGAAGGGGCTGGAGTCGGTCTCGGTGCAGACGTAATTCAATTCTTAGAATCTCAAGGCCACACAGTCCAAATCAAAGCCAAAGATTATCTGCTTTGTGACAACGATAAGAAATACTCTCCAAGAGGAACGGGAATCGCAGGTAGCACTTACTCTGAACTAATCGGTAGTAAATGGCACGAAAATAGCCCATCATACATGGCATTAGTCAGTGAAACTTTTGGATTAAATCGTGATGAAGTTGATACTTTGTATTCCAACGGTGTTCTTCGTTTAGGAGTTCCAGTTCCACCTCGAAAGGGTGGTGCAGGTCGTAGTCAAAAATACGGAAAGTTCAATCGTGATGGATGGGGTGCTATAAATATCAATTCAATTGCAGAAACTGGTTCAGTAGATTCTAATTGGACCAAATCTGTTAAAGACAATGCTGCTGGAACATCTACTATGCAGACAGTCCCAAATCCCAAATACAAACTCGGCACTGAACTCGGAACTTATGGTGCAGCAATCCCAACAGTTTCACCTTCAGGAGTAGCCCCTGCTGCTGGAACCACACCACCGCCACCACCAGCAGGTTCATCTGAAGAAGAGGAAGAAGAAGAAGTTCCCGCAGAAGAACCCGAAGAAGTTCCTCCGGGTGCTTTTGATGAATACTTAGATACTGATGATTTGTCAGCATGGTGGAAGAACGGCGAGGAAGTTGAAGAGATTGACACAGAATCTGGTCGTGAAATAAGTTCTAAGGCTTGGACAAGCGCAAGCGGAAAAATTGAAGTTCCCCTTTCCAGCGCAGTTCGAGTTCAGGTTGGTATGGGTAAAAGAGAAGATGAAAACTTATGGTCTATAAACTTTTTACAAATGTTAGTTACAGTTGGTGCTATTGATGGCAAAGACATGGCAAAATACAATGATGCTGCTTCAAATACAGAATCTCTTTTAGACGAAGATAAAGAAGAATACGAAGACGTAGCACTTCCAAAAGTTTCATTCGTGTTCGTAGATGGACAAACATACATTGAAATTGAAGGTTTTGGATTAGTTGAAGCAACAAAAGGATTGGATTTTTACAATTACAAATCACTCAAACTTGTTATGAATGCCCCTAATGCCTCCACAGACCCCGGAAAAATTACAGATATTTTGGTCAATAAACAATCATTTGCTGATACTCTTACTTTGAACGGTGGAGTTTATGGATTCCCTTACAATGGAATTGATGGAATAGAAAATAGGTTTAAGGCAGATAATTACACCGACGAGGGTGCTGGCAATACTGCTGAACAACAAGCACAAAGAGCCTTGAGTAGTGCTTACATTGAAGGATACCGTAACATCACTTTTTACCCAGTAATTCAAAGTATTGAGTTCGATAAATCAACTTTACCAGATGATGTCCTACAACCTTTGGCTTTAAACTTCGATAAAGAAATTGATTTGAGTAATCAAGGTGTGTATTTTGCACTTAATTATGCTACTACTAAAGATGCTTCCAACCTATTCCCCGGATTTAACATCAATGATAGTTCAGATAGTAATCAACAAGACTTTATGTTCCCCTACGACATCCGAAACTTGAGACCTATAAACGAAGATGGTGTTGTTATGAACCCGAAAGACCGAGAACTTGGAGAAGGTATCACTTCAATTGAAGTTGATTCCACCAATGGAGTTGTAATCAAAGATGCACTCACAGTAGGCAGCAAAACTTATGATGCCACAGTTTATAGTCAAATTAAACTGACTACCGACAAAGAAACTATTCTAATCCCTGATTCTGATGAACGCTTCAAGGCTATGGATAATCAAGATACGGAAATCAACGGCACAATCAATGCAATTGAAGGCCGCCCAGCACTTATGGTAATCACAGGCAAACTGGATGTTGCAGATATTGAAAAGTATCTTAAAGCATCTCGACGTTCTTCCAGACTTTCAAGCAAATACAATTCTATTGACCCTCTTACAAGCCAAGTAGATACCAAAACTATCATGGTTCAACAGCAAAATGATTATGTTATTATTGTAGGTATTGGTCCTAAAACTTACGCTCTTAAAATTAAAGGTGATTAAAAATGACAACATTTGAAGAACAATTGAAAACACTTATTGGCGAAGAAGGTATGGCTGTTCTTAAAGAAGTTGCAGCCAGCACAGGCCGTAGTTTAAAGGACATGGTTGTTCTTGAAGAATTAGACGAAACTCTCAGCAGCATTGAAGTATTCTCTGGTAAAAACCGAGGACCCTTGAACTTTGTCGTTATTGATGATGACGGAGAAGAAATCGACCTTGATGAGTTGAGCCTTGAAGAATCTGATTACGGCGGTTATGAAGTTTCGGCAGTTTATGATGATACAGTAATGAGTAAAGGACTTCCTGCTGCTTTGGGTAAATCATTAGGAAAAATCTTCCAAGCCAAATTGAAACTTACTAAACTAACACAAAACAAGAAATCCCATGAGCGACAACTCCAAAAGATTCAAACCAGTATGACCAATCTTGGAGAAGTTTTCGGTTTCGATACATACGAACATCTTGAAATGTTTATGGCTGCATGGTTAATGAAAGATTCCACTTGCCGATTGTCAGGTATTCCCGGCACAGGTAAAACCACAGTCATTGAATCTGCGGCTGTTTTGCTTTGTAACTCTTACGGGCATTCAGGAAAAAAGCGATTCGTTGTTTCAGAAGGTAAAACTTACGACGATACGGCTCGTTTCAACCAGCCTTACGTTCCCAAAGAGTTCCCTGCTGGACAAAACTATGCTATTGATTATTCCAATGATGCTTACTTTGCAGTTCGTGACAATTGGAACAAGTGGCGATTCACTCGATGGGACAAAAACTCTGAAGTTTCAGGGGCTTATCTTTACGACACACAATTCTTGCACTCCAACGCTAAAAACAGCAAGGGAGATTCTTTCAACAAGAATCCTATGTCCATTGAAGATTACTTTTACTTGCTTACCAACTGTTATATTGCTAAAGTTCCCATTCAAGGATTTACTCACCCAGACCCTTCAGATGCTACTTTGACCGCAGCAGATATTTTGAAACTTTTGCCAGACAATCAAGTAGAAACCGTTATTCTTCCGATTCAAATTGTAGATAAGCACGGCGAGTTCGTTTTCAAGAACACTCGTCAATACGAAGTAACTGATGCAAGAGGAAGTAAAGGAGTAACTTTTGAATATACTATGGGGCTACAATACCCTCAATACAACACAGATACTCCTGAACCAACTCAAAACTATCGAAACGTTATTGAAGACCGACCCGGTGCAGGTGGATACGCTCGTGATTCCTTAAAAGAATATCTTTATGAAGGTCACGGACTTTACACAGATGCAGGACGTAACGAAGGTTTCAACTTCCGTGAGTTCTTGATGGAACATTTCTATGACTTGCGTGCCGTTTGGATGCCGAACACTCAAGGAACAGGTGGAAAATACAACGATACCAAGAGTATTTTGGAAGAAATGCTTCGTGAAATTGGTGTTGCTAAGATTGACTACGAAAAGCGTGCTGATGAAGTTCTTTACGGTATTGAAATCCGTCAAGCCACCAAACAAAATGAACTGCGTGGTGTTGAAGAATCAACTTATGAGTTCGAGCCAGTTCCCCGACCAATCGTTACTCAACCAGTTAAGTTCTTTAACGAAGCAAACCGTTCACAGGCTGGTGTTGAAGACGCTGTTCTGGGTCTAATTGCCGAGCGAAAGGTTGAATATCGTGGTCGCAGTTTCGATTCACCTTCTTTCGTTGCTTGGATGGATACTAACCCGCATCAAAAAGGAAACGACCTTGCATTTATTGACCGTATTGATATGGAACTTTTGTTCAAGTCAATTTCTTTGGGTGCAAGATACGAACAACTTTCAGGCAAGGTTCTTGGCGGAGGAGGTCCACCACAAGAACGATTGGTTGTTAAAGCAATTCAAGGGCAAATTGAACCACTACGTTTCACTGAATTGGCTTCAGTATGGAAGTTTGTAGGCAAAGATATTGGTTACGCCCCACCCGGTCAAACAGTTGGGTCAAGCACGTATGACGCACTTCGAGAAATGTCTTACATTTCAGTATTGTTCACACAACGATTCCAACCTCTTAACACAGGCTTAAGGGCTGCTGATAACGATTTAGTTCCAGATTCTGCAAATTATCTTTATGCCTCACCGCTTGTGGATTTCTCCATCACAACTAACACCAAAGAAACCGGTGAAAGCAACATCAGGCCAGACAGAGAAAAAGGTAAAACTTATGAGCAACACGCACCGAGCGATATTGGTCGTGTTCTTGGTTTCAGATTCACCAACTCGCTTCAGAAACTTTCGGCGGCTCTTGCTTTCTTGCGAGGTAAATCTTATGTTACTCGAAGTGAGATTCTGGATGCTTTGCCTTACGTCACAGCACACCGTCTTGGCCGAGCCAAAAGCAGCAAAGGTGAAATCTCTGGTATGGATGGAGGTTCACTCAATTACAACAACGAACAAGAATGGATTCGAGAAGCCATTGTGAACAAATACTTGCTACAAAAAGGTCAAACACTCGGAGTTTCAAAAGGTGGATACCCGCTTCTTGATGTTTGGGACTTGTTTTACCGCCGATGTATGGATGTTCTTCGTTCCGTAACTAATCTTTGGGAATATGAAAAAACAGTTTTAGAACCTCTACGAAAGGCTATGACTAATTCAAGTGCAGGTAATCAATTTACTCCTGTTCACTGGCACATCGCTACAATGGTAATTGAAAATGAAAGAGCAGCACTTAACACACCAGATTCTGCAACAAAACCTTCCAGAACTTACAAAATTGGTGGAGATTATACTGCTAACTACAACAGTTATCTTCGTCGTGTTTCTTATGACCCTAACCCTGACAAAGACACAGGCTTACAAGTTTTGTTTGATTACTTCTCCCTTCGTGGCGATATTTGTTCAGAACCCAATTTGTTTTCTGATGACAGAGATACACTACTTTCCCTTTTGGATTCTAACATGGCTCCCATTTGCGGAGGACCAGTTAGTTCTAAAACTCAAGGAACTGCTAACAAAATTGCGAGAGGAACGAAAACCACAACTTACGCAAGTCTTACAAGCAAGGGATTCAAAAATGAAACTTCGACTTTCCAGTATCGCACTTACCAAGATTCTATTGGTTCTTGGGGTCGAATGCTTCAAGCACCCGGTAACATTGGAGGCGGAGGACAAGTTTCAGGAAGCAGATTCAGTGAAAACCAATTAGGAGGAATGGATTATTCATCATCGTTTGCAGACCAAGCATTGATGATTTCAGGTCGCCTACCAATTCGTGAAATGTCTTCTAAGGGTAAAAAGCGTGGAGCAGGTTCACTACAACGAGACAATTTCGTGGACCAACTAACAAGACTTCAAACTGCTTTCACAACTTCTGTTGGTAGCAACGGAGTTAGGATTTTAAATCTTGAAGGAAACGAAAAAAGTATTGAATCCACAACTTTCACTGATTTGATGTCTGGAATTGTTGATTGGGCTAAAGATTACACCAACCGAGATGGAGAAAGATTCAACGAAGGTCGTGTTCAAACCGAAACTTTCGGTGGACTTAGTGGAAATCTTTCTACTGATGGTATCATGGCTTGTTTCCCACTTAACCATGCTGCGGCAGCACCAACAGGACAAACCGATTATTCAGGAGAAGACAATCTTCGACTTTGGGTTCGTTTCTTTATGAGTGAAACATCTGGCGGATTTGCTACACTTAACTTGACAATGGGTGTTACTTCCAACCTAATTAAAGGTGATAAAACAAAAGATGGGTTCCTTTCAATCACAGACCCTGCGGCTTACACGCCTAACAACTACTTAACAAGTGGTCCTAATGATGGAGTCAAGGATGCAGCAAACATTTCTTTGATTGATTCACTACATTACCAACTAATTTTCAATGAAGCCACAAACGTCAGCAATCGAAGTGTTTGAGAAGTTTTAAGTATCGGAAACCCCTAATACTTGTTATGGATGACGACGGTGGTGCCGACGGTGAGTTTCGTAAAAGATACATGACTATGGCTCCAGCCGAAGGAAACATACCTGAAGGTTTGACAAAAATCTACAATAAACTAAGGAGTGCTAACGGCATAAACCAAGAAATGATGCTTGTTGATTCAGCAGAGCATTTCGCTCAAACAAACATGGAATACATAGAAATGTCAAATGATTACATGGCTCACGGACTTCCAGAAAATTATCACGGATACACCGAGCAACGTATTTCTGAGGATTTGCTTTTCGTTATTCAACACGAAATCGGACATCTTAACATTCACCCTAATGCGGCTACTGGATGGAAAAAAGAAATAAATGAATTACCATTAGAACGAAGTCGTCGTGGTCGTTGGGCAAACGTTTTTTCAGATGTTATCGTTAATTACACGGCAGCCAATGGTGTGCAATTACTTGGAGGACCCGATAAAGAATCAGATACTAAAGCCATGAACTCTGCTATGTGGTCTGCTTATGCAGGTGGTTTCCGAACTTGTTTTGGAGGTAATGGAGGGATGGAAGGACAATATGAACATCGTAGATTGTTGGAAAGAGGTTCATTAGTAGATAATCGTTTCAATAATGGATTTTACACAAACCCTGAAACTTCTGATGGTTTTACGCCTTCAACAGAAACTCCAGTTTTTGAAAGATGGCAAGGACACGGTAGAGGTCCGCAATTCTATCCTTCTGTTGCATGGGCAGTTTCTCATAAAATGCCTGTTGGAACTGACATGGGACAAGATTTAGGTATATCCACTACTCTTCAAGACTTCACAGAAAATTGGAAACAAGTTGTAGTCAAAGCCACAGTCGATATAGAATACTCACCAAATGCTGATAAATGGCTTGGTTACAATCCAAGCCCCGGAATCTGTCCTTTAACGGGTGGAGTTACTGAAAGAAAAGGACAAATAAACGCTGGAACTTACACAGTAGTTGCTACTCGCACCTACGATGGTATTCTAAACACCAAAGAATTACGCCCGATTGAGTTTTATCAAATTGATGTTGCAGGAACTCCACGTTGGATTCCAGCCCATTATTGCATAACTACTTGCCCTCATTGTGGACTTCCCGCACCCACACAGTTTGAATTAGGTTTTGGTTACAAACCTTACATGAAAGACATTATGAGTTATGACCCTCGAACCATGAACCAAGCCGAGTCAAGTAAGTTGTATGCTCAATTGCTTAACAACCTTATAGCAGGTCTTTACGCTACCAGTCCTACGGGTTACAAAGATGAAACAGGTGTTGCTGCTGGTGAAGCATGGCTTGATGATACTGCTTGGGATATGCACTTACAACACACAGGAAATTGAATTGGTGATATTATGCCTTACGAAAACAATACATACATTTCTGAAAAGGGTCGTGAATACACCCGTGCTATTTTTCACAATATGTTCAAAAATGATGGCGAAACAATGGATACCACATCAGTTTCTGCTATCGTTGGACACATGAGAGGTGAAAACGGTGTTAATTTTCATCAAACTCTCGGTATGGTAAAACAGTTTATCACAGGTTATGCCCATAAAAATGCAGGACAATCTTACGACACAGGGATTTTAGTTTGTCCAAATTGCACCCGAAGAGACTTTATGCCTTTTTGGGAGTTTGTAGATTTTGGTTTCCGAAACGAAAACGATGAATGGACATCAACAGTTAAACCAGATAAAATAAGGTGGGCAGTTGGCGGTTCTTTGGAAGTTTTCGGATACCAAGTTGTTTCCAGAGTTCGATGTAATCATGCAACCACTTGTAATGAATGTAAAACCACAGTTACAGGACATTATTCTTCGTGCCGTAACCCTACTTGCCTGAGTAGTGATGTCGTTCAAGTTGGTTGTGGTTCTGAGTTTTCGCATTATTCAATTGTTAATGAATATCAAGCATCTGAATGGGTTTCATTAGGTCGTAGTAGCACAGATATAGCCGGTGTTTTTGAACAAAAAGGCGGAAAAATGGTCAAAAAGTTCGGTTCAAAACCATTTTTCTGGAGAATTGGATATAATGGACCAGTTCCTGAAGGAATCAGACTTACTGATGCACTCACGGCATTTGAATACATACCTCAATTAGAAGTCGGTTACGAAACTTTCGATAAAGAACGAAGACCTTATGGTTACAAATGCCCAGACGAAAATTGTGAGTTTGAACGATATGCTCCACCCAATAATCAACCTTATGATGCTCCACTTTTGTCACCCTCTGGTTACAATTCTACGAAACGTTTGTATGATGCAACGGGTTCGGATGGACAACCCCTTAGTAGCGGTGCAAGTGCAACTTATAATCGAGACAGCGAAGAACAGCGTGGTGGATTGATTAACAACATGGGTCGGTGTCCGATTCACGATTTACCTTTAGTTCCTCGAAACTCAATAAAGCGCAAGCCTCCGAAAGATTGGTTTTTAAGTGATGGAACACCGAAAACTGCTTTAACACATAGTTACTCAAAAGGTTATAGTCACGGGTCCAAAACCGCAGACACCAAGTATGGATTAAGTTATGACGACCAAAAGATACACTCCGAAGTAGAAGCATTCTCAACAGAGCAATTAACTCGTTGGGCTAATTCTACACCAATGAGTTATCCGATTAGTAGTTTGAATCGTATGTTTGTGCAAGTTCCTAAAGAAGTTTGCACTTATTGTTTAACGAAAACCTATCATCCACATAAAGAATCAGACAATTTCTTTTATTCGCCCGAAAAAGGTTACACTCTTGAGTGTCAGTTTTGTGGCAATTGGCAACCAAATTATCGAAGACCTGCTTCTGATAACGCTATGATGGAAGACCCTTCTATGTATTCCATTGGAAGCCCACAACCATTAGGACAAATGACCACAGATGATGGATTTAATCCAATTTATACAATTCTTTTGGATTCAGTAATTGCGCCCGAAAAATCCATACGTCAAGAACAATTGGGTCTTTGGTCTGGTATCGAAATACCAGAGACTCCTGAAAGCGGTCCTGAAACTAACACAAGTGTTATGCTTTGTCCAAACGATAGGGCTGGCGAATCAGAGGCTACCGCAGAACTACGACGCAAAGAATTAGCAGATAAGGCCAGTAAAATTGACATCAAAGATAGTGATACTTTCATACAAACCGTATTAGTGAATCTGAATGGAGAAGATAGATTGGGAGAACCCATAAAAAAAGCATTCACAAAAGCGCAAAACGCTATGGAGATTCCAATGTCAGTTCGTGTAAATGCTGTTGTTCAATATCTACCAACATCGGAAGATGGCGATTTCATAACAATCACAACCCCTCAATTACTAAAGTATCGTTCTTTTGATACTGTCGGAGATTTGCCCGGTCGAGAATGGAGATTTGAAGTCAGAAAAGAAAACCTACTATTGGCTCCAGAAGATTCATCACCATTAGGCGAAACATCCCCCGGTTATACTTACATTGTGTGCGAAGGCCGAAGTCGTGAATGTTTCCGAAACAAAAGTGGAGACATCGTAGATATGTCCACACCAAATGTTAGTTATCGAAACCGTGAAACAGGAACTTCAGAAAATGTTTCTCGAACTTACCCACGTTGGACTCAAACTCCAGAGGATGATGTAAGACCCGAAGGACCGCCCGGCGACCCTTATTACATTACTACCAATGGTGATTATTTGTGGAACTCCGATACACACATGGCACAAGATAGATTTAAAATTAACACTTATATGAACACCTTTATGCCTCGTGATGCAGCAGGAGTTCCGACTCTTAACCCACGATACCATTCTTTCCGAGAATTGCCCCCACCGACTATGGATGTAGAAGTCAATGAGATTCATATTTTCTATGAATGTCAAACTTGTAAAGATATGTGGGTCATTGGAGAAGAACTTAAGGCAAAGGGAACTTATGAACCCGGTGCTGCGGTAACTGAGTATTATCGTCAAAGAGGATATGTGGATGAAGAAGGTAACGTAACAAATCCAAAAGTATTCCCAGAAGAAGCATTACAAGCCGCTAAAGACAGAGAAATGGATGACCCCAATAATCTTGGTGTCGAAGACCCTGCGATTACAGCATTCAATCGTGGCGGAGGCAAGTCTGCAAAAGAAATGTTAGAACAAAAGAAATTGGTGGTGGACATAGATGAGTGATTATCAAAGCGACGGCTGGGCAGACAACCCATTTACATTTATGCAAAGCAGAAGCATCCCTATAATTGATGCTAATCCAGTGCCAATGAAGCCATTACTTCGTGATTTATTCGACAAAATTAAAGCAAAATATCTTCGTATGCCTCCTGCAAAAATTACTCCTTTAGAGCCTGTGGCAACTACTCAATGGTCTCCTGAAATGGGTATGAGTCAAACTTTGGCGGATAGATTCGCACCTAATCCAGCATTTATTGGGCTTCCATTACGTCGTAAAGATATTGAAACACAAGTAGGAACTAAAGGGTTTAACACTCATTACAACATTATGATTGACCAATCTGGTTCTATGCGACGGGAAGCAGCCAATTTTGAGGGTTCATCGCTTCACCGAGGTTTGGTTTGTAGGTTAGCAACAGCCAATTTGATTTCTCAAGCGAAACTTAATCTTGATAGTTTCGTAGTTTATTCATACAACAACACAGGTAAAATTGTTTGGCCGTTGCCGGCGGGCGAACCCAGTTTTGCTTACGATGAAGCCGTAGATTTTTTAACTGGAGATGGAGTCAAAAAACTTTGGAATCCAATTGACATGGGCGGCTCAGTTAGCGCATGGGACACAGAAACAAACAACATAGTAAATGCGTTAGATGCCGTAGTTCCTGATGGAGATAACAATGAAGCATCGGCTTTTGAACTAATGATTGAAAACACTAAAAAACATGACATTGGCGGCAGCATTACACTTTTTATTACTGACGGTGATAATCTGGATGGCCCACTTAAAGAAAGCAGTTCAGTATCTGGCGGCAAAAGTTTCGATAATTGGTTTAGAACTCAACATCCAAAAAACAAAGTTTTCTATATCATCCTTCGAGATAAAAACGAACAAAGCACAATGGACAATTACTGCAAACGAGTAGAAAACTCACTTATGGAACTTTACGGTTATCCTCGTGAAATTGCTAAAAAGTTCGTTTGGAAGTTTCCAGACCCTCGAATGATAGACCCAGAAACAGATGAAATTATTGAAGATTTGTGGGACCAAATGGGTTGGCTATTCACAGAAATTGGAAAGATTTTTGCTGGCATTTCTGAAGAGTTTTCAGATGTAGTAGATTACTTTGAAGAGATTGGACACGATGACCCAGATGATTGAGCAAGGTTTTAAGTAGTCGTGCAACGAAAGAAACATCATGGATGTCCCTGTTGCACGTCAGGCAGAAGCATTTCCGACTCCTACGGAGATATGTCTTGGTCGTAAATTACGTTTTCCCGCTTACGGCGAAGACAGTCTGATTTCTAATGTATTGTTTATTACAGGCAAGCGTGGCTCAGGAAAGTCATTTACTGCTGGTGTAATGATGGAAGAGTTTCACCGACTTGGACTTCAGTTCGTTTGTTTCGATGCTCTTGATGCTCACGGTGGCTTAGACCAAATGCCCCGTGTAGAATCCATCAAACCCGAAGAAGGTCAAAGTATTGACATGAAATCACTTGTAGCACGCCTTAAAACCACAGATAAATCATTGGTTATCAAAATGGGTGGTCTTAGCCTTACCAAGCAACAAGAAATTATTGGAGACTATTGTGAAGCCTTGATTGAAGCCAGAATCGGTAAAGGTTTGCATACTATTTTTGAAGAATGTCAGGATTTTATTCCTCAAGTGGGCAGACCCATTTCTTTTGACCCTATTGTTCGATTGTGTAAATTGGGTCGTGCATTAGGATACGGTGCTACACTGGTTTCCCAGCGACCAGCAGGTGTCAATAAAGAAGCCTTATCGCAAGCATCAGTTTATCTCGTTCACAACGTCATTAACAACAGAGATTTGAAAACTTTGGATGAACAATTGTCTTTTGGAACTGATAAAAGACTCATCAAGAAAATCCTTAACGGTATTTCATCGGCTCGCAAAGGAGAATGTGTTGCTTACGCCCCAGAGTTTTTCCGAGACCGAGGATACATTGTTATTGATAAAATCCGTGGAGACCGAACAACTGAACACACAGGAAACAACATTGATGTTCAAAGTTTAATTGGTGGTAACGCTACACCCGAAAGTTCCGGCGATTTATTCGATGCAAACTCAACTCCTATGCCAGAAGATACTATCGGTAGTATTTCAGATGCCGAAAGTTTCGCTCGCCATAGTTCACCATTAAATCCAGTTCCCGTTCCAACGATTCCAGTTTCACCAGTTTCACCAGCAATTTCTGAAAGCACACAATTTTCAAGTGAAATAAAATCTTATGATGATTGGGAACCTTCAATTCCAGATTTTGAATACGACCCTTATGATTCAGAATCATTAGAAGTTTCTTTGGAAGATTGGGAAACTTACACTCCGCCTTCAGGGTCCAATAAACATTGGGTTCCAGTAGCCGCAATTGGAGGAACTGCTATTACATCGGCTTTGCTTTTAGTGGTTATGCGTGGATTACGCATCAAATAATGCTATCATTTAAGTAAGTGATTTGCCTTATGCTGTTCATGTATCAAGCAGGGCAAGGAATCATTCTCAATAATGACCTTTCCATCGCTTTGCGTAAATCGGGTTCACCAATTGCTTTAGAACATTTTTCAGAACCACCTTCAAGGTTTTTACACCGTTGGGGTGAAACTGCTCTTGAACACATCATTGACCTTCAAGTTCCCATTTGGTTTATCATTGGACCCTCTCATCGTAAAACTCACGATTGGCGAGTAGTAACCGCTAACGGAGAAATGTGTCATTTAAAAAATGATGAAATCTTTAGCACCGCTACACTGGCACACGGAACTCATAAGTTTCAAAAATGGGTTGTCATTGATGAACTCGAATCAATTACTGTGCCAGAACTTGCCGCCGATTGTCCGTTATCAGGAAATAAGTTTCGGTTGCTCAACAGATTTCAATTTGTAGCGTTGCTTCAACCTCGTGGTGCATTTATCAAACCCACAGGACTAATTGATTCTTTCAAAGACATAGGACCGCTTGTTTTTAATGCACCACATTTCAATGAAAACCACGGCAAAATTATCAAATCTAAATACGGACTCGGATATGTAGTCAATCCCAATAAAAAACCAACTTACAATTTTTCTCATCGTTGTAATGCTGTGGTTCACGACCATTTCAATTCTTATCCCGAAGGACACGACAACCGATATTATGTTCCACTACGTTTTTTAGAACCTTATGCAATACCAACTGGAACGTTAGCCCCTAAAACACTACACATAATCAATTGGAGCATTTCTGGATGCGATACTCTCATCAATAGAAGTCTTTAAGTATCAGAACAGCCCAGATGTAAGATAGGTAAGACCTATGAACCAAGAATCAGGATTTAACGAACCGTTGATTGAAGACCCAAATACCACTGTTGGTGCTTATCCGTGGGAAGGAAACTACGGTGCTACTCGTTCTTACGATGTTACCAACATGAGCCACATGACCACCCCAGTTACTGCTATGGTTGCTCCTGAAAAGGAAGCCACAGATGAACAATTCGTCGGTGCTGGCAACGACCCAGAAGGTGCAGATGCAGGACAAAACGATGCTGGCGGAGATTCCGACGGCGAAAACTTTGGACAGGACCAAGGCGAGCAAGACCGCATGGAATCTGAATACTACGCAGAAGGAATGACCACAACACACAAGGTCGCTCTTGGAGTAACAGTAGGTGCAGTTCTTTTCGGAATCTTCTCAGCACTTACTATGAAGTAAGGCAATCTTTAAGTAGTTGAACGAATAAGGTGATATTATGGCACGAACAATCGGAACAAGCACAGTCCTACCAGACCTACCTTATTCGCCAAATCTTCAGGCATTACCACAGGTTTCTTTAATCAATGATACACTTGCAGGATACAATGCTAAAATTGAACTCGGACAAGGTTTGACATCTCAGGCTCCACGCCCTATGCCAACTGTGTCGAAAGTTCCATCAATCAACGTTCCACAAACTCGTGCTATGTCAGAATCCGAAACTATTTTCGGTGGCGGATACGGTCAAGGTATTGTTCCTAACTCTCCACGCCCAGCACCTACACAGGTTAATACTCCTCGATTGGATATTCCTGTTGGAAGTATGGCTGCTGATTTCAACCTTCAAAACTATCAACTTTCAGGACAAGGTTTGACTCCTCAAGCCCAATACTTGAAGCCCACTCACACTATGGAACTATACGCTCCACCTGCGGCTCCTAACGTTTCAAACATGAACCGTCTTAAGTCTGAACAAATTATGGGCAGCATCAACGCTCACCAACCACAGGCTAACCTCGGTGGAGACCCACGCTTTGAAGCCGAGATGACTTCAGTTCGACCTACGAACCCTCGTGCTTTTATGAGTGCGCCAACCATCAATGTTCCAGTATCACAACAGCGTATGCCTCTACGAGAGTTGCCAATCATCCCTCGTAGCACACAACCCCGCATTCCAAATGTTTCCAAGCAAATTGGACCTGTTAAGAAGGTTCGCATGGAAGCACAATATGTAGCACCACCAGTCCGAAATGCAGACATGGGTGGATTGCTCAACAGCACCAGCAGAGTTGGTGGATTTGGAAACAGTAACGGTCGAACCTTTGGTGCTTCAGGTGCTTTAGCAAAGGGTCGATTTGGACTATAAACAAAACTACGGAGATGAAAAATATGGATTACAAAACAATTGTCGTCGGAACAAGCCTAATGATTGCTGGTGGACTCGCTTCTATGGGTGGAACTTATGAGATTTTCACTCGAAGCCTTCCAATTATCGGTGTGAATGCCCTACAAGTTGGCGGTGCTATTACTATGCTCGTCGGTGTTGCTACTTTCACACGCTTTGACCCACTACGCCTACGTCAAACTAAGCCTGTTATCAACGTTTGAGACCTCTCAGGCATAGCCGGAGGAATCAAGCATGAACAGTCGTATGCGAGCCGAGACAACAAGAGTCTGTGACGCAGGACTTTCAGCCTACCTTGCTGATAAACATTCAGAGTTTAGACTTCGTAGTTTTTCTCGTGGTGTTGTTGGCGGTGCAATTTTAACACTACCTACATATTTCTTAGTTCAAAGCACAGGCATTAACCCAATTTTTTCAATTCTTCCTTTAGCATCTGGACTTCTAAGTGGAACTTTCACTGGTTTGACTCAAGCAGACAGAGCCGACGGTTCAAATACTGCTGATTTCGATGAAGTTTGCGCTACATTAGAAGAATCCGAAGACCAAGAGGACTCTGAAGAATCCGAAGATTCAAACTGAATCTTTAAGTATCAGAACAAACAAGTGATTGTTATGGACTGGCAAGAAACTATTGGTCGTGTCGGATTAGCCGTCGTTTTAATTTATGGTATTAGCATTACAGCCAAAAAATTGAAACTTATGTCTGAATCTAAAAATGCAGAAACCTCAGTTGGTTTTCAAGAACCTGAATATCCAGAAATGGTTGAAGAATCTCTTGTAATGAGGCCAAGCGTTAATGCTTATCTCAACACCGAGTTCGGTTCAGCCCCTTTGCCCTCCACATCTAACTTTGTTGCTATGATTCGTGGAACACCAATTTGAGGAGGAACAATTATGCAAATTACTCCAGATAATGCTCGAAAAGTAGGCATGGTTGGTGCATCCGTCGCTCTTGCTATGTATTTAACTGGATATTATTTTGGTGCTGACAGCAAAGATTGTAAATGCAAAGAAGTTTCCGAAGCCGAAACACGTTCCACTGGAGTAGAAACAGGCACTATTGTTTCCGAAAGTTTTGGTTCAGAAATGAATCAAGACATGAGTGGTTCCTCAGCAGATTTGAATCGTATCAATCCCACCGTAGTAGAAGGTGCTGAAGATATTATGGGTGCTGAAAGTTTTGAAGTAGAATACAGAAACTTGAATCCTTTGGATTATCAAACACCTACTGCATTCTCAGATGTTTCGGGTTATGCTTCGCAACCATTTTGGGACCAAGCCAATGATGTTTTACCAGAATATCGTTTCCCAATGCCGTGGTCTGCTTCTTACAGCCCTCTAAGTCCTTACCGACCTTTGGATTACCAACAACAATCTGTAACTTATGTTCAAACTGACCGTCGAGTTAGACCTTCGGTTCAGAATTGGTAGGAAACTTTAAGTAGTCGTGCAACAGAATGTTGCACATGAGTTCTATGACTAATGGTTATGTTCGTAAAGACATGAATCGAGAGTCCAATTTTTTTTCTAATGCACAAGGTCAAGAGCATTTGCTTATGGCCGATGGAACTGCTATGTCATCCGACGCTTTTCGTGATGCACATCCAACAACCAAGTTCACACCTGAAGAATTAGGTATGAATCCAGAAGCATCTCCATTTCACCAAGATAATCCAATGGTTCAAGGTCCTGTATATCACGATGAACAAACCGTAGCAACTGGTGGCGAAGCCAGTCAATTTGGCCTTTACACCGCTAAATCATTTGATTCCGAAACGATGATTCCCAAAATAGAATCCCTAAACCAATGGGTTTCTAAAAATCTTGGAACTTTGTTGGTTTCTTCAATAGCAGTATTTGGTATTTACAAGTTAGGAGTTTCACAAGGTCGTCGCTCATACGCAGTTAAACAAGCAGAATACAAATCAATAATCAAAGACCCAGAGACTATGTTTTTCCGCAAGGGTTGATGCCCATGCTTAGAGAATATGAAAAAGGCAATCGAGTCACATCGGTAGCAGTTCAAAGTCTCGGCATTGGCACAATTGAACACCCCAGTTTTACTCACGCTACTGTAATTTGGGATGACGGCACTTGGAGTAAAGAACGTTATCAAGACCTTATTTTTGTTGGATACACTCGAAACGAGCCGCTTCCGATTCCAACTGAAAATGGTGCTAATGCTATACCTTTAGCCGGCAGTAATGAAGGTCTAAAAGACGGTTCACGAAAGTTGGATGAAACCCCAGATTTTGAAAAAAGCAATCCTAAATACAATCCTGATATGCCCGGTGGCAGTTCTTATCAATACGGTTCAGCCAGTCTTAATCCAGATATTTTCTCTGCCCCATTAGTTCCAAATGAAACATGGATGCCTTCAGACGGTAACGCTCACAGTAATTTTGGCAGCACCCTTCAAGATAAAAACAAAGGACTTAATTTACCAACAACCAAGATTCGACAAGAAGAACTTGACAAAGAACTTCAACGAGTTATCACTAAAAGATTGTTGTCTGGTCGTATCACAGAGGGGTCACTATGATTTCAGGACCCGAAACTTCCACGAAATCTGGTTGGCCTGTTCCACGTTATTATCAAGATGTAGCCTCTGGTGAAACACTTCCAGTTTTGGTTTGGGCTATGAACAATCAGTTATATCAACAAGCCGACGGCACACTCCGAGCCTACTCACGATTTGGACACGGTGAACCACCAATGACTTTACGTTCTGTTGATACGCCACCCTCTGACACACCCGGTCCAGATTTTGCACCCAATGAACTTGTTCAGAACCCTCAATTTTTAGAAATAGTTCGTAACAAAATGCAGCATCGACGCAACTTCTTAGCAGAATCAGAACCTTTAGTGAAACTTTCGGAACTCAACTTTGATTCACTACGTCGAGAACTTCGTTCAGCAGGATTTAACTTACAAAGAACAGGTCGTATTCCCGAAAGTTGGGTTTCAGTTCGCACAGAATCATTAGGTTCAGGCTACACTTTAGAAATGTTAGTTTCTCCAGATTATTATTCTGGATATGATGCTGACCCTTACCAACAAGTTATCGGAGGATTAGGTGAAGCAGGTATCAACCAAGAAGGAATTGGTATTGTTTTACGAGATTCCTCAAAAGCAATTGCTAAAACTATTGCTTTCCGTGGAACTTCATTTGAACAACAAACTAAGTTTTTCAACGATGCTGTTGCTGCGGCCTCACAATATCTCAATCCAACAACTTCTTATCGAAACCTCGGAACTATTGTGGGTCAAAGTCCTTTTGCAGAATCGGGTCGCCCGTGGAAACCCGGTGACCTTGTGAACATTAGTAGGGCTTCAGGTGATGCTGGAGGATTGGCTACGGCTCATGTTGTTCGAGTTTATCCCACCAAAGTTCAAGTTGCTTGGCCTAATGACGCAGACCACCCTGTTTCGGAGTTTGCTCGTGGTTGGTATTCGTTTGAAGAAAAATCTGATTTAATTTTCATTAAAGAAGATTCAAAATGGTTAGAAAACTGGCGCAAACTTCCTCGAAACTTGTCATCTGCATTTGGTTCTGAAAACTCAATTTATCCTTATGGTATTGGAAGTCCTACTGATGGACCCACTATTGACCGACATTCTTTTGATAACGCAAGTTCCACAGGACACGACCCTGAGCGTTTCGTTGAATCTAAAATGTTAGGACCCAGCCCAGTATGGACTCAAGATGTAACCATGCCTGAGTTTTTGTCTATGAGAACCAGCCCAGTGGCTGCTTCTGGAGATTTATACGGACAACATGATGAACTTATGTTGCACATCCGAAAACAAACCGCTTTGGCTCAACTAATTGGCGTTACAACCCCGTGGTGAGATTATGACTTCAGAATCACCAGTTGCTCAATCGCTTCAGGAATGGGGTCTGGAGCCACGAGTTTTGCAGAACCTTCACGATACTACTTCAAGGCACGATTCAGTAAGTTTTGAAGATTCTTTCATCCCTAAAACGTTAAACCATGAAGCAGGTGTTTTTAATCTAAACAATTATGAAACTCAAAAAGTGGATTTTCAGTTTTATTCAAACAACAAAAAATTACCTTACCTTATTTTTTTTAAATCAGAATATCTCCCTGATGGAGTTTCAACCACAGTTAGACTTGAGGCGAACCTGACTCCAATGGGACCCGTATCTTTTGAAATGATTGAGAGGGATGGAATAGATTACTATTATTTTTTCAAAGGTCGTCAAAGTATGTTTCAACCCGACCCAAGAGGAGAAGGTGTTGATTATTATTTGATACTTAATTTTTTGGGAGTGCTTGCTAAAACTTTAAACTGGACTACATTTCCGAAATCACTACTTCCGTGAAATACCGAAGTCTTTAAGTATCAGAACAGAGTGATTATTATCATGCGTTGGTCACAATTTGGTCTTGGAGCCGTTTTGGTCGGTGTTGCTGCTTTCTTTGGTAACGAAAAGTTTCGTGGTAAAGTCACTTCAGTCTTTGGTGCTGACGGCATAACACCAGCAAATCTCGAAGAAATGCACATCGAAAGTTCTGGAGTAACAATTGACCAAGTTCCAACTTCTTTGGCACAAGCATTCCTCGGTTATCAACAACTTCACCTACAAGGAACTAATTCAATTGCTAATGACTCACCATTCATGGATGGTCTTGTTGATGCAAAACCAGTTTATGTCAATGGTAATGACATTGGATATTCTTTCCAACCAGCCTCAGAAGGATTTTCATCCGAGTATGTAGATGAAGTAGGACAAACTGCTTCTTCCATGAACACCACTAACAATGAGTTTATCACAGGACCCGGAATGCCTTACACTCAAACTCCTTCGCAAGACCCAGTTTCATTAGACCCCAGCACAGGTGCAGGTGTCGGAATAACTTACGATGGAAGCCGACTTCCTGTTGCACGATTAGCACCCGAAGTCAATAGAGATTTCCCTTATCTCGTTTCTATGGTTGATGCTCCTTTCATAACTCCACCTATGGGTGGAGAAGTTGGAGGCAACCGTATTGGAAGCATTTCTCGTAACAGCACAGATGATAACGTCAATGGTCGTCTTGGAGAAGTTGCTTTAAGCCCAGACGTAGATTCTTCATATCTTGATACCTCCACTGGTCGCACTTTGCCTCTAAGTCAATGGCGAAGCACACATACAATTCTCCGCATCTCTGATACTATGGTATCAGCAATTCCTTTTAGCGGAGGCTTTGAAACACAATTAAGGAGAGTATGATAATGAGTAAAATGCTATTTATACAATCAAACGATTATTGGGGATACGACGCAGCATCTTTTGATGATTCCATTAACTTTTACAAAATGTCTTGGACAGTTCCTGAATCTCAATACGAAGGAATGTCTGAAGATGAAAAGAAGCGTTTGTATCCTTGTGCGCTATTCTATGTTGCTGGTGTAACAGACAATCACAACTTTTTGACTCTCAAAATCGTCAAAGATTCCAAAGAAGCCAAAGTTTCGGGAATGGAAGGAAGTAAGCGTCGAACACGTCGTTATGAAATCGGTTCACCTGCTCAGTATTCCGTCGGAAGTTATGCACTTCAAGCAGCACCTTCCTCGGCTACCAACATTTCCGAAATCAAAGAAGCCGTAGAAAGCGGTAGCACCTCCCCGGGAAGTTTCAATGTATCTGGTTTCCTTGATGATGCTAAGAATATCGCTGAGGCTGTGAACTACACAGAAGAAAAATCTGCTGAAAGTTTCGCCGCACCTGCAACTGAACCATCTGGTTCGGCTTACGAACCTGCTGACCCAACTGTTGCTAACCCTTCTACTGAAGGACCTTCAGAATCTGAACTCATTACTATGGATGCAGAAATTGAATACGCAGAACTTGGACAAGAACTTTATCCTATTGTTCCAAACACCACTGGACAAGACTCATCATTTAATGGTCGAGGAGTTCCACAATGGTATGGAGCAGAAGGACGTGGAGATATTGACCACGACCCTATCGAAGAAGATAAAGAAGTAGAAGCCATTTTTAGATACGACCGCCCGACTTCAGAATATGAATGGTCAATTGATGGAGATGTAACTGAAGAAGAAGAAGATTTTATTACGGATGGTATTTCCGAAGAATTAGGAGATTACCCAAATGAAGGTCATCAATACTTTGATGTGGACATTGAAGATGGTCGAGAGGCTTATGTTGAAACCGAAACTGATTACGGCGAAGGTCGTTTTTATGGTTTGGCTGCTGAAGAAGGAGATTCTCGCCTCCGAGACATTCGTGGCAAGTTTATGAATCGAGGTAAGGCTAAGAACGCTGTATTCGGTGAAGTTATGTCGCAACAAATGGGTGGTTATTACCGCACAGGCATTGTCGGAGACAACCCGCCAGTAGGTCAAGACATTTCTCGACGCAACCCAGTTGCTAAAGCCAAATACTTTGTGCAACCCGGAGTTCAAAACGAAAACACAGGAGCATGGTCAAAAGGACCCAACTTCCAACAAGCCCGCAAAATTGCTAAAGGAGTTGCATGGGATACCGTTCAAGACATGGGACTTGCTGCCGAAAGTTTCTGTGCCGATTGTGGCACAACTAAGAAATACCGTGGCGAAGAAGAAGGCTGTGGCTGTGGTTCTATGGAAGCAGAAATGGAATACGCAGAACTTGGAGATGAACTTTACCCAATTATTCCTAATTCAGAAGGTGGAAACACCGCTTTGGATTCAGGTCGTGGAGTTCCTCAATGGTATGGCTCTGCCGAGTTCACAAAAGAGGGATTGGGAAGGTCAGGTGTTTCAGGATATGTGACTTGGGATGGAGAAATTATGAAATGTATGATGTGTAATGATGTAGCCCGTCAAGTTTATGGTCGTAAAAATGACCCTCAGTTTTCATGTGGTGGAAGAAAATGTATTCCAGATGATGCTTTCGATACCGTCATTGAAGTTCGTGCTGAACAAGGTTACAACGACCGAATGGATGAATCTCTCGGAATGCGTCACCGTGGTCGTCACTCACAATCTATGAAAGACCGCCGAGATGAAGCGGCTTCTATGGATAAGATGCACTCTATGATGGGTCGAAAGTATGATGATGTTTCTACAATGGATGCTCAAGGCATTACCGAAACTCTCGAAGAAGCCTCTCCAGTCAAGGGAGTTCTTGTAGCACCGGCTTTAGCAGCAATCGCTGGAATTGTAGCAGGTGTTTTCTACGCACGTCGTTCTTAAGGAGTTGTAAAACAAATGGTAACAAATTATCCTAAACTATTCTTTGAACAAGAATCGAAACTTATTCACAAAGTAGGTTACAGCGTGGCTCTTGCTATGATGACTATCGGCTTGGCAGAAACAGTTCATTCTTTGCCTTACATCATTAAAAAGGAATCCTCTCCAGTTGGAATGGCTTTGGGTCCAGTAGGAATTGCAGCCGGAAGTATTGTAGCATATCTTTATCTTCGTGAAGCCAAAGTAATTTACTGATTAGGATTCTAAGCCGAATCCTTTTTGGGGGACAACCTTTCCCCAACTCTTCGAGTTTCCCCTATCCGGAGTGGGTATCCAGATTTCAACCGCTATAACGGTTAAACGTCCAAATGTTTATAACAGTCGTCGAATAATTAGATTACATGACTCTTACTGAATACTACTGGGGAACATTTGGTTATCCTTTTGAAGATTGCGATGTTTCATCTTTAGATTCCGTATCTGCTTGGTCATGGTCAGGACACGTTGGTATTCCCAGTATTTCATTATTTGATTTCAAAGTAGGAGAAGCAGACCCCAGAGGAATAGGCAAAGTAACAGGTATTTATGAATTAACACATTCTTATCAAGACTCACCCGATGTTGAAATCATTATTTGTCTTGAAGGCGAAGTAGGACCAACCACATGGGAAAAACTACGGCCTGTTGCTTATCACACATCTAAAGAAGCACTTCGTTGTTTTGAATCTGAGAGTCCGTGGGTAGGAACACCTTCTCTCTCAAGGTGAAGCCAACCTTTAAGTATCAAAAGCGAACTATGTTCGGTATGGATGATGACGTTTCACCGTTCCTCTCGGAATTAGAATCCGAAGTTCAAACTGAAGCCGCAGGTAATCCAAATAACAAAATGGCTTTTAATGGTGAGGCTGCTTCCAACTCTGTTGTTGAAACAGTAGAAGTCACTGAAGAAGATTTGAAAAAGTATCTTAGCGAGGGTCAGCGTAATTCTTTGCCGAAATCTTTACAAGAAGGTATTGCTCGAAAAAAGAAAATCTCAGAATCTGAGGAAGCCAATATGCCGAGTTTTGAAAACATGAGAAGTGAGTATGAAAATCCAGAACCAGAGATTCCATCAGAATCTGCTGTTGATGAACCACTTCCTGAATCTCCTGAATCTGAAAATCCTGAAGCAGAGATTCCACCAGAAATCGCAGGACCTTCCGAAACTTTTGAACCAAACTTGCCAGAACCTGCCGATGTTACTCTTTTGGCTGAAAGATTATCCAATCAAGACCAAGAAGTTCGTGTCGCCAGTATGACTCAACGACAATTTGAAGATTGGTTATTCCCAGAAAACGGTGAAAGTTCCGATTGGGCATCTGGTCAAGTAGCACTTGCTCGAATCTTAGCAAATCTAAAAGCAGCAGGTTACGATGCTAATTCTTTAACCATTGACGAAACTTTATTCCCACGTTACCTTCAAGTTGCTTCGGCTTTGTGGTCTCGACAAAATCTGGTAGAAACTGACCGTGAATCAGTATTACTTAAATTAGAAAATGCTCCAGCCTCTCAAATCGTTGCTATGCTTACTGCTACGGCAGATGCAATTCCAATTACAATGGCTGCTGAATTATTCTCTCCAGTTGAAGTTGAATCTGAACCCACTAATTATCTACCGTATGCAGCAGTTGGAATAACAACTTTGGCTGCTATGCTCATACCAATGTTTTGGAAGAAGTAACCGAAGTCTTTAAGTATCAAAAGGGAGTAGTGTATAATATGAATCTGGACCTTGCTATTCAGAATACGCTTCGACGAAGCCCAATGGAAGGTGCTATGCACGGAGTTATGTCTGATTTCGGCAGCACATATCAATTGACATCCTATACAGAATCCAGCAAGGCTGCTGAAGGTATTCTTGGTAAGCCTGTTGCCCACATGAGTCCTAATGCTTTGAGCCGACCTGCTCACGCTGAAACAAAGCGAGTTGTTAAAAATGCAGAACCAACCTCTGATGTTTCCACAGTTATTGATGGTTACACACTATCCTATTCAGTTAGTTCAAAGAACTGGACACTTAGTTCCACAGGAGTTCCCGGTTTCTGGGACAAACTTTTGGGTCGTTCAGGAAAATCAACTGTCTTGGTAACTAAATACGGCGCAAATAGCGGCCACCGTTTCCTATCAGAAATTGAATCATTGTCAGAACTTTCATCTCGCTCTAAAAACAAAATCGCAGGTTTCGTTTTAGAAAACTCAGGTCGTATTTCTACTGAATCACTTCAAACAGGATACACCGTTGATACACAACCTCTCGACGATGCAATTACAAGTAGCGGTTCAACCAAGATTTTGGAGGCCAGTGGACAAACACGACAGTTTGAACTTGGCTTGGCTGCCGAGTATGCTGGAGTTGCTAAACAACGTAACAATACTTTCATGGGTGACACCGTAATTCCTCAACCTTTGTCTCAAGCGCAAATTGGAATGGTGCGAACTCCTTTGGGAGACCCTGTTGGAGTTCATGTGGCTCCACCGACACGACACATGGGTTCACACAGAACCAACCGAAGTCTTTAAGTAGTTGAACGTGAAAGGTGATAATATGAATGCAATCGAAAACGTTGTTGAATCATCCAAAGACGGTTTGATGTCTCCTGAGTTTTACACTGGTGTTGCTGGTGTTGCTGTTGGCGGTGTTATCGGGTCTGCACTAACTTTGCTTCCTTTCCAGCGTGCTGGAATGTTTGGTAACGTTCTCCGAACTGGTGTTACACTTGGTTCAGGTGCTTACCTTGTGAACAAGTCTCGTTCTGAATCATCAGATATGAGCAGTTTGTATCTCGGTGCAGGAACTATTCTCGGATTTGCAGGTGTTAGTCAAGTTCTTGGTTATCTTACTTCTATGACTGGTCTTTCAATCCCCGGATTTAACGGAATTGGAACTATGATTACTGCTAACGCAGAATCTGACGATACTCAATTGATTGCACAGCGAGGCTCTGGCTCCGTTATCGGTCAAGAAACCGCTACACAAAGTTTCTCAGATATTTACTCTGCCGATACTTTCGAGGAAGGAACTCAAGAAATGGTGAACCGTGTTCCACCGGGCAACCCAGTAGATTCAGTTTATGAACCTGCGCCAATGGGTCATGGAGTTCCACAATGGTTTGGAGCAGACACAGAAGGTATGGAAGTTTCACCGACTGGTGGACTCGACCAAAACCTCGGTGGTTCTGTTGCAGAATCAACCACAACTGCTATGCCTCAAGAAGAAAAACTTGGTAACTATATTAACAGCGTCGATACTCTCGGACTTCGTGCTATGAATCCGTTGGGTCGTGCTAACGCTTTCGTTGATTCCAAATACCCCGGCGGAGACCCTCCAACTTCCTACGGTGCTGAAGAACCAATGCTAAACGTTGAATACCCAAATCCAACTCCTCAAATGGGAAGTCTTCCAGATATTTTGACTTCATACATTAAGCCCAGCACAACCGCAGAACAATCCATCATGGATTCGGTTCGTGTCATCAACCCCGGACAACCAATTCAATACTTTGGTGCAGAAAACGGCAAGATGGCTGGCACAGTAACACATTCACTGACTTCCGCAGAGGGCTTTGGCTCCGTGATTGGTCAGTAAAAAAATAAAAGGTGAAGAAAAATGATGAACAAACTTTGTAACTGGTCAGAATCGAAAAACGGACAATATGTAACTGGAATTGCCGCCCTTGTTGGTGGACTCCACTTGATTGCTACTGATGCACAACCAGTTCTCGGATTCCTACCTGCATTCTCAGTAACTGTTATGGGTCGTGAAATCGGCGCACAACAAATTGTTGGTGCAGTTGTAGCAGTTACAGGACTTGGCGTTGTTCTTTGCCAACTAAACGGACCAATGATGGGTCTATAAATAGAACAAAGGAAGTGAAAATATGAAACTACGACAAATACTTGTGAATGAATACACCGTCGGCGGCAGCCTTCTCCTTATTGGTGCAGGTTTCTGGTCCACTCGATTTACTGAAGCATTGGGATACAAACTCTTTACCATCCCTTCAATGCTTCCACTCATCGGTGGTATGGATGTAACTGTTGGCCGTGCTGCTGCACTTGTGCCTTTGTCTTTGGGTGCTGCTTTCTTGCTTCGCACAGTTCGACCAGTCACTAACAAAGTTCCAGTAGTTTCTAACCTCGCTGACCTTGCTGACAAGGTTGTTGCAGAAGTTTCCAAGCCTGTCGCCTCTGAAATCAAGGGTGCTGAAAAGGCTGCTGAAGAAACAGAAGTTTCGGAAGCCGAATCCGTGGACCAACTAAACCCTACTGAAGTTTCAGGAAATGATGAAGAAGTTTCATTTCAAGCCGAAGGTGGCAAGATGAAGTGGAAGGATGCTATCGCTGCTGCTCGTAAGGAACTTGGTATCACAGGATTTACCGCTATCAAGAAGGGAACTCCTCTTTACAAGCGTGCTAAGGAACTTTCCGCTTAAAGTCGAAACTCCTGCCTCGTTGGGCTAAGACCATAGAAACTACGGTTTCTTAATTGATAACAAGCCCTACGTTAGTTTTTAGAATTACTAATTCTTGTATTGAACCGAAGTCTTTAAGTAGTTGAAAAGTCCATGTATAAGTAAGCGCAAGTCGCTATAATAAAAAGGAAAGATTATTATGTCAATGAGAAGCCAAGTATATGAATGGGCCAACCTCGCACCAGTCGGTGTGTCGTCTGCTCTACGCCGAAGCACAGCCGATGTCCCGAAAGCACTAACAGCAGGTCGAGAATACGATTTGTTTATTGGTGGAACTGGAAACAACATCACCAAGCCAGCCGAAACAACTGCAACCCAGTTTATCGTTATCGAGGACATCGCTTGTTCTCCTCAACTTGGCGGTGCTGTTCAAATCCGTATCAACACCACGGATTACTTCCAGAACCCTGACGTTACTGACCAAACTGGTATCCCCGGTCTGGCAAGTCCTTACCCTCGTGGAGCCCCTTCAACTGTGGACCTTTCGTCTGCAACCCCATTGGGAACTGACCAACTCTTGAAGTCTTTCGACCTTTACCCAGACGTTTATGTTCTGCCCGGTCAAACCTTCCAGATTCTTTACACCCCAGAGACCGCAACTGGTGTCGGTGTGGCTGCAACTTCAACTGAAGTCGTCGCTGCTTTCGTGAAATACACTCTTTACGATGGACCAGATGCACTCATCGCAAACAAACTCCTTGAACTTGGTGTCACCATCAACCCAAACAACGTTGATTGGTATAAGCGAAGCCTCATTGAACAACAGCAACGCTCGGCTTCTATGGCTGCTGCGGCTGCTATGGCTAATGGAGGACAGGCTTGAGTCCACCTCCGTTCAGGAGAAAACTTAAGATAGGTGATTTAATATGAGTATGAGAAGCCAAGTATATGACTGGGATGCAAGCCGTGGAACTGCTATGACTGTTGCTGATAGCGCAGGAAAGCGAACATCAATTTTTATTGGTGGCGTTGGTAACAACATCACTAAGCCCGCCGAGACCAGCGCAACAGAGTTCGTTGTCATTGAAGACATCGCTGTTACGCCAACTCTGCCAATTGGTGTGGATGCACAAATTACTGCTGCACAACGTGGACTTACCTACGGTGTCGCTATGGGTGTCGCAGGTCCTCGTGCCTACGTCCAAGTCCGTATCAACACCACGGATTACTTCCTCGACCCTGACAACGTTCCTAACGACGGAATCCCCGGAACTTCGAGTCCTTACCCTCGCAGTATCGACTTCCAGCCTTCGTTCAACCTCTACCCTGACGTGTATGTTCTACCCGGACAAGTTTGGGATGTTCTCGTGACATTCTTCAACACACAGGCTTTCGCTGGTGCCTCGGCTGCTGCTGGTGAACTCCGATGCTTCGTGAAATACACTCTTTACGACGGACCTGATGCACTCATCGCCAACAAGTTGTTGGAAATGGGTATCTCCATCAACCCCGGAAACGTGGACTGGTATAAGCGAAGCCTCCTTGCTTCCCAATAAGCAAGAACTGGTCTTGAACCTCTAAGCCTTTAGGCTTGGGACAGAGTAATCAGTCGAAAGACTGTTGCAGATGAAGTCCCAAGTCCACTGGGTCTTGGTGGATTCGTAGGATGCGTTCACTATGCTAATGGGAACTTTGATGAAAGATGTTGTCGTGATAGGCTCTGCTTTGTTCTTAATCGGAACATGGTTGTCTTCACACCACACTCACAAGGTTGTAACACAGGAACACCCTGAACATAAAGTTCGACAGTTCTTGATATACACTTGCGTAGGTGTTTGTTTGATGACCGTAGGGTCCAACATGATGACGGATGGTTTTGTTGAACGTCTCAAAGGTGATGCGTAATGTCCAAGAGTTTAACTCTCGGCGGAATTATGTTCACCACAGGATTTTTACTAACAACTTACCACGCCAGCATTCTTTTTGACCCCAAACGTCGAGTAGTTTCCCATCTTGTATGGGCTATGATTGGTGTAGGATTGTTTCAAATAGGTTCTAATTTAACTGCAAGTGGGTTACATGACCACCTGCAAGCAAAACTTTAAATAGCAACGCACACTATGTATCCACATGGTAGTTATGTCAGCGATTCATCCTTCAGGATTAGATGATTATCGTAAAGACTTGCGAAGCATGACAGTTGCTGAACTCAAAGAACTCATTAAAGTTGATGTAATATCAGGTTCTGCTTTTGCTACCTATGTTGGTATGAAAAAAGATATGATAGATACTTTGGTAACTTTGAATTATGAAAGATTGTTGAAATACTACAACGAATACAACTCAATGACCGTTGCTGAAATAAAAGAGTTGTTGAAGTCTGAAGGCAAAAGTTTAAGCGGAAAAAAATCTGACTTGATTGAAAGATTGATGGGCGACATCACTTACTTTGAGATATTACAAGGTCTGGGAAAAAATTACGGTGTTCTTGAAGATGGAATCCCACCGATTCCGCTTTCACTATATCCAACTCAGAACTTCATAGTTCGAGATTTTGGAATAAATGCTAACGACCCCAATGCTACATACAAAGGTTTGATGAATCTAACATCCAAGAAAATCAAAAGAATGTTTATGGCTTTGGTCCAATCGCCTCGCACACCATTATTCATTGTTAATGGAAAAGGATACAAGGGCGATAAAGCATCAAGTTTCGTTATATCTCAACCCATACCCAATTATTTTGTTCTTATTATCATGTCTCTTATTTACACTAATTCTTGGGATGGTCTCGACGACACTGAATTGAAGGAATTGTTAGCACAAGAAAAACAACCAAATCTTTGTCTCAATTGGAAAACTGACAACTTCGTTACTTTGTTGCGTCGAAGAACATTACCCTTATTTACTGTTTGGAACGACTTTGAGTAGTTTTAAGTAGGTGCGTGACCCTATTTTTAACATGAGCATTGTTTTTGATGTCATAGTGGTTACTTACAAAGTAGCCCCAGAGTTTATCATCCGTTGTTTAGATAGCATACAATCTCAAACTTACAATGATTATCAAGTGTATATTTGCGACGGCACTCCCGAAAATTACGAAGGATACACAGAAATTATGAAAACTTTCGAGAATTACACTTCAGATTCTCGTTTTACTTTGATTGAACAAACAGGCCGTGGCGTTAGTCAAGCCCGCAATCAAGCCATCGCTGCTGGAAACAACCCATACATAGCCACGTTAGACGGAGATGATTTGTGGTATCCAGAACATTTAGAATGGATGGTTGAAGCCATTGAAAAAACTCAATCTGAACAATTACCTGTTGCATTTTGGTGGGCAGGTGCTGACGCTGAAATTAAATTACAATCACTCAAAACAGATGAAGTTTATACCAAAATGGGTGTCATTGGTTGGTATCCTCAATGGCAGAACATACTTGACCAATCTGAAACTTTCTTCTTTTGTTTCGGGAATCCCTTGATGCCCAGCAACTCTGCTATGTTACGTTCTCGATATGAAGCCATCGGTGGCTACGATGAAACTCTTCAAATCGGTGAGGATACAGATTTGTTCATTAGACTTGCAGGAAATCCGATAAAATATGCGCCAACCTATGATAATTTAGGCACAGAGTTATTTTATGGGCATCAAGTTAATGCAGTTTCAGGTTATCACGGTTGCGGACCTTGGCAAACAACCACAATGGGACATCAAAGTAGTGCTGCTGATGACCGAAGTTTTGAAGAAGTTCAAGCCGAGTTTCAACGTCAAGCAACGGCACGCACTCTAAAGTCATATTGGTTTTCAGAATCTGACCGACCAGCATGGATTGATTCCGAGCGTTGGACACTTCTTTGTGAAATTGCATTCCAAAAATCCAATGATGTAGAAATACTAAATCTCAAGGCTGAAGTTTAAGTTGGTGATTTACCTTACAATGTTCATGGCAGTAGATGAACTAAGAATAGAAACACCGATTGGACCCATAACCGCACCCTTAGAAACACTAAGCGAATCTTTGAGTTATTTGGCTAATCAAGTGCGTAAAACAGATAAAGCCGACCAATCTATTGAAAAGTTTCTTAGTTTGGGAGAGGATTCGGAAACATTTTCTATTGAATCCAAGCGTAAGTTTTACATTGACCGTTCTTATGTTTTCTGGATGGAAGCCTTGCTTGGAGTCATTGATTCTGAATGGGAAATCATAAAAGTTGAAAACTACAATCACGGTGAAAACAAAACAGCCCCTGTTTGGTTTGATGAAAAAGTTGGAGACCGTGTTATTAAAGTTCCACACAAACTGATAATGTTTGTTCAAAACAAAGCCACACCTGAAAACCGTTTTGTAATTTCTTTTACACCTTACGATGAATACGAAGTAGATGTAGTAACTCAATTCCGTAGCGACCAATTCGATTACACCGACTTTCATGCTAAAATGGAAACTTATTTCTTTGAGCAAGGTTCGCTTCGTGGAGCGCATTTCGATGCTGGTTACAAGTTTTTAGAAACACCACAAGTTGATTGGGATGCAATCATTATCAAGGATGATGACCGCCACGTTCTTGACCGAAACTTAACACGATTTATTGACTCCGTATCTTTGTTTCAAGACAAAGGGTTGCGTAGCAGCCGAGGAGTTCTTCTAACCGGTCCACCCGGAACAGGTAAAACCCTAACTTGTAAAGTTTTGATTAACCAGTTGGATGCTACTGTTATCTATGTAGCCCGTGATTCAATTTCCGATGTAGGGCAAATCACTTCGCTTTACAAAGTAGCCCGTCGTTTGTCGCCTTGTGTCGTCATTCTGGAAGATATTGACACACTCGGAGGATTGTCCCGTGAAGATACAGACCACCCTGTTTTGGGAGAGTTTTTGAATTGTTTAGCAGGTGTTGAAGACAACCACGGTGTTGTAACTTTGGCAACCACTAACCACCCAGAAAAGTTGGATTGGGCTTTAACAGACCGACCCGGCCGTTTCGATGTTCGCTTAGACTTTGGTTATCCTGACGAAACCCTTCGTGAAAGCATTTTGTCTAAGTATCTTTCACCATTCAAAACAGGTAAAATCAATTTAACACGAATTGCTAAAGATACCAATAAGTTTTCAGGAGCATACCTGCAAGAAATCATTCAATCTGCTTTCATGTTGGCTCACGAAGAATGCGATTACTGTCACGAGCCAGTAATCATGCAAAGCCACCTTGACATGGCATTGTCTCAAATCAAGTCTCAGCGTGAAATCGTGGGTCGTGAAAAGAATCTTTCGTATGCCAGCAACGAATCAGGTTCTTACGATTTGTATGGTTGAACCGTTGTCAAAGGTTTTAAGTATCAGAATGACTCTATGTAGGTCATGTATGGCCGTCAAGTGACTATCAGAGACCTATCTCTTTTGATGATGGACCTTGATTCTAACCTTAGTTTCGATGAGGCTTACGACCAAGTTACAGATTTGTTAAGCCAACACCCAAATGGTGATTCTGCCGAAGTTCGAGCCATGCTGGAGTTTGAAATGGTAGAAGCATTGATGGAAGCCGAAGTGCGAGATGAAGAAGATTTGATGATTGAAGGTGTAGTTCGTGCCGCACGTCATGGTATCATAGAACAGAACCAGATTCCAGAAGAACTTTCGGAAAAGGTTGCTAATCGAATGCAATTTCAAGAAGAATATGCTGCGGAAATCATTCCTCTTAAGCAACGAGACCAAAAATGGTATTTGGTAGTTACTTATGATGCCGACATTACTGAAGACCAACACCAAGAGATACTTTCCATCGTAGATGATTTGAACTCCAATGGGCATCAACTTTATTTGAAATACTCACCTTCAGACCTGAAGATTTTTAGCCCCCACAAGATTCACGATACCACCGGTCCCCATGCTGGGCATTATCCTAACAGCGTTTTTCCTAATTTTGGAAACAAATGGCCTCATTTGACGAACCCTTTTAAGCGACTTGGTTTCCGTTCTGAAGCCGACCAATTCCCATCTATGCACTATGGCGACCATAATTCTGATGCTCAAGAAAAATATCAAGAGATGCTTGATGAATGGGATTTAGACGATGACCCACCTTCGTTTGAAGAATGGGTAAAACAAGAAGAAGAATACGACCGCCGACTTCAAGAGTATGAAGACTCACAAGAATATACTAAAGCGATAGAATATGCTGCTGAATCTCACCCTAAAAACTACATGGTTCGTTCCGACATCGCTCGTATTGTGAACTCCGCAGAACGCTTAGACCGCTTACAATCCATGTTTTCCGACTACGATGAATGGTTTAAAAGTCAATTGTCTGTTGCAGCCGATACACTCGATGGTTTGGCCGATTATCTTGAAGACCAAGAATCTTACATCATGGGTCAGATTCAGAAGCAAGATGAATCAGAATACCGCCGTCAAATGATGTCTGCCGAAAGTAACGAAAAGGAAAAAGGAAACATTCCAAAACCCTCAAAGTTTTTAGGAATTAGTTATCGTAGTTTATTACTTTAATACCAAAGCCTTTAAATATCAGAAGAACTCAAGATTTGTTATGACTGAAACTTTCGAGGCTATGAGTTGGCACGACCCTCGTTGGGCTGGAGACCGTGAAAACGTTGAAGCCAAGTTCAAGGCTATGTATCCAACATATACAATTGACGACTCCAGTGTAGATTATCTCATATATTCTGGTGGAAATAGTAATAAGTTTCATGTTTTCTTCTTTGCTACCGACCCTGCCGGTAATTATCACTCTTTCAATGCTTACGGTCGAATCGGTTACACGCCTACTCTACACCACAATGCAGGACCCGCATCAAAAAGTGTAGTTACCCAAGCCATCAGAAACAAGCGACGACTAAAAGCCAAGAAAGGATACGTTCAACAGGCTGAAGGAGCCGAAGATGACGATTATGAATATCGTTGCGACATCTGTGATAAACCTGCCAAGTATAACTTCCAAGATTCCACACTTCGTTGGGAAATTATTGATGATGATTTTGCTGGCAAACCGATGTGGTCAGAAGATTCGGGTCAAAGTTTAAATGATTTCTATTGTGGAGATTGCGTCAAGAAACATGAAACTTCAAGTTTCTTCAACGCAGAATC
>JAAHTG010000436.1_pt1 | contig 37844 bp, 52 predicted proteins | sample 6116081 | NCBI WGS metagenome assembly JAAHTG01 (sample SAMN13939989, study PRJNA603662) | sponge metagenome | isolation source: marine sponge | host: Mycale hentscheli | place: New Zealand | collected 2005 | reverse complement strand
CAAGAATGGAATGATATACTAGACGAAATGATCTGGGCGTTCGAACAAAAGTGTCTTGATGATTGGATGGAAGTTTACAATTACAACAAGTGGGATCGTGAAGGTGTTAACGCACACCAAGAACGTATGTCAAACGGTTTCCGTTTGTTTGGAAAATATTATGAAAATTTATGGGATTAAAATATGAATGAACAACAAAAAACAGACATCCAACAACAACTTAAAGAAGGAGAAGTTGTTATTGAGTTTACTAAGATTAACGGTGACTATCGTAAAATGACTTGTACACTTAGCAAAGACATTATCCCAAAAGCAACTAAAAAAGATCCGCTTACTGAAGAGAAAGTACGCAAGATTAATCCAGAAGTTTGTGTTGTATATGATGTAAACGCAAAAGGATGGCGCAGTTTTAGATGGGATACTGTAATTACAAATGCATAATGAGAAGAAGATTATTTTACTTACTGACGTTCTTGAGCAAAAACTACGCAAAGAACGTGAACTTGAATTTTATGAAAAAGAACTAAAGAAACTTGAGGAAAGATTATATTGGCTTAGACGTGAGATTACTTTGAATAATAATATCATTGACATTATAAAAAACGATGCTATTATAGATTTAAAGGGACAAGCAGATGAGAAACTATTAATTAAACCTAGAGAGGACACCGCCGAATGACTTATATCCTAGTAGATTCACTTAACATGTTTTATCGTGCTAGACACGTAGTACGTGGCGACGATATTGAAACTAAAATTGGCATGGCATATCACATTATGTTTAGTGCTATTAATAAAGCATGGCGTGACTTTGAAGGCAGTCATGTTGTATTTTGCTTTGAGGGTCGTAGCTGGCGCAAGGATCACTTTACACCATATAAAGCAAATCGTAAAGTAGCTCGTGATGCTCTTACTCCACGTGAGCAAGAAGAGGATCAAAAGTTCTTTGAAGCATTTGATGAGCTAAAATCCTTTATTGAGAAACGTTCTAACTGTACAGTATTACAACATAAACAGTGTGAAGCAGATGACTTTATTGCTCGGTTTATACAGAATCATCCTGATGATAAGCATGTTATTATTAGTAGTGACAGTGACTTTTATCAGCTAATTAATGAGAATGTAACACAATACAATGGTATTACTAATCAACATATTTGTTTGGACGGTGTGTATAATGACCGTGGTAAGCCTGTTATGGACAAGAAGACTAAAGAGCAAAAGCAAATTGGTGAGCCTGAATGGCTATTGTTTGAGAAGTGTATACGTGGCGATACAAGTGATAACGTGTTTAGTGCGTATCCTGGTGCTCGTAAGAAAGGCACTAAGAACAAGATTGGCATGTTAGAAGCATTTGCTGATAAGAATGACAAAGGTTTTAACTGGAATAACTTTATGTTACAAAAGTGGGTAGACCATGATGGTAATGAACATCGTGTACTAGACGACTATCATCGTAATCTTGAGCTAATTGACTTAACAGCACAACCTGTAGGTATTAAAGAAGCACTTGATGAGACAATTATTGATCAAGTACAAAAGGATCCTAAAGGACAAGTAGGTATTCACTTTATGAAGTTCTGTGGTAAACATGATTTACAACGTATAAGTGATCAAGCAGAAGCACATTCAGAATATCTGAATGCGTCCTACTAAGACTAAAGTAGCAGTGTTTCCACTTAGTGGAGACGCTGACCATTTTGATGTATGGTTAGAAAGTGAAGTAGGATTGTGGATACAAGACAATGGAAAAAACATAACCTATCACATGGAAGTAGATACAGACAACGCTAATTTCAGATCAATTATTGAGGCTGAATTAGATACTGAAACATATATAAAATATAAATTAATGTGGCCAGAAAATGAAATACAAAGCGAAAACAGTGATAGAAAATAAATTTTGGATTGTAGAATCTAAAGGTAGTAAAGTTGGAACACTAAAAAGTTCTGATGATGGCTATGTATTTTATAACAATATAAATAGTACAGAGACACTATACGCAGATATGTCTAGTTTTACAATAGAAGAAAAGAAAACTAGAACTTATATTAACGACACTGTTTATGGATACTCTGCTAATACCGAACAAGCACATGATATCTCACTACAAGATACAGTGCCTATTTTTAAGAAGACAGCCACAAGTACACAACATTTTGCGGCTGGATACTATGGGATTAAGTTTCCACGTCTTGGTTGGAGCGATGCGTTTTGTCCTAGACTAAAGACATTAGACACATACCAATTTATTGGTCCGTTTAAGTCACAAACAGACGTCAACATGGCGATAAAAAGGAAAGCACAGGAGAATGAAATATCTAATATCAACTAGTTTAATATTACTAATGACCTCATCAACTGTAGGATTAGGACAATCACGACCAGATGTCAAAACATTTGTATCAAAACAGCCGTGTGCTGACTGGGAAACAATGTTAAGCACTCCAGCAAAATACAAAGAAGAAATGTTGTTTACTGGTAATGGGTTACAATTTAGCGCATCAAACGGACAGCCTTACACAGGCGGAATGTTTTTCTTTACTAACCAAGACACTGGATCATGGACGATGCTTAGTGTATACGCTGATGGTATGGCTTGTATGGTAGCTAACGGCAAAGACTTTGCGCCTTATGTAGGCAAGCAACCAGATTTTTTTAAAGAAGAGAAAGATGGGCTGTAATGTGGGCATTGGTTTTTATATACTTTTATGATAGAGTTCCTTATGTTGAGCCTATTACAATACATACAAGTATGATAGAATGTTTCCATGCTAGAGAAGCACTAGCAAGTGAAATAGGCAAGGGCGATGGATATTTCAAAGCAGGACAACAAGCAATCTGTATTAACTTACTTGATGATGAAGAGCTATAATTTAGTGCTACTTTAATAAATACTATTAACATAGTATAAAAAGGACGCAATATGGCTCGACCCAAACCAACAATCTTAATGGAGTTTACTGATCCAAAGACATTTCGTAGTGAACAGTTACTAGCCGCTGAAGCAATCTACGCAGTATTTCATGAGAATAAGCCTATCAATTTACGCAGTCTAAATAGTTTAACAAACTATCCAGGACCTAAGTATAAAAAAGTTAGCTTTAGTAACAGTGGACACGCATTTAATTTAGCGGAAAGACTCAACAAGTTATTTAAGACAGATAAGTTTACAGTTGTTAAACTTTCAGATGGAACAATAATTAAAGAGGATGATGACACCGGATTTTTATAAACAAGTATTAGCTCACGCTAAAACTATGAAATATGGTAACACATTTAATCTACGCAACATTTTTAAAAACTACCGCAATGGTAAAGGCCTCAGCTTAACTAAGTTTGGGGTCTTAGTTTTAATGGACATGGGAGTAGAAGCTGAAAGGTTTATACTTAAAGAGCCGCCAGTGTTTACTGCCAAGCTCAGAACATTACTGGATAGATATAACCAGTATCCTTATTATATTACTAGACGTGAATTAATTTTATATGGAAGTGAAGATCGTATGCTATACAAATTGTATGGTCATGATTTAGATGCTTGGGTAGAACATATGGAAACAAACTTAGATTAAAGTGGGGCTGATTTCCTTACCAGGTTTTCAGCCAAGTAGGGTTAATTACTTACGGTTCCAAATTCCCCATAAGACCCATATTGCGATCAGACCCATAACGCCCTGAGCACCTAGAGATGCTAACATTGCACTTACGTTGTCTACTACAGATAGTCCTGATGGCATGAATGGCATATTGCCCATACCTAGTACTTCTGCGATGATCACTAGAGCTGCTAAACTAACACCAACTTCTGCCAATGCGCCTGCCCACTCTTTTACTTTGTTCAAAATATCCATGATATTTCTCCCTTTCTCTTTCGTTATACAGATAAGCGATATTCTGCTTTCTGTACTACTACTTATCTGATTTTAGCAAAAAAAGTGAAAAAAAGTGCCTTTTAGGGCTTGACACCAAGACGTTTTGGTGTTATAAAGTATGTATAAGTTAAGCAAACACGGAGTTAGATATGTTTAGAATCCCATCATTTTACAAAGAAACAGTAGACTTTAAAACTGCTTGGAACACAATTACAAACTTTGGTCGTGGAGATGCTCTAGAAGGCATGAACGCTATGAACCGTGTTTGGGAAGAGCATTGTGCTAGTGGTGAAGAAGATGATACATTTTTTGACAACTACGAATATGAAGCTAATGCTTACAACACAGTATTCGAAAACATGGGCAAACTTTTTGCTTGACAACATCCGCCAATGTCTATATACTGTAGACATAACATCCAGCCAGGAGATATAAAATGGATTTACAAACACGCACCGTAAAACTTTCAGAACTTAAAAAGTATGTAAAGCATCACTTTCGTACTAAACGTCCTATGATGGTCTGGGGACCACCAGGTATTGGTAAGTCTGAAACGTTTCAACAGATTACAGATTCTTATATTGCAGAAGGCAAAAAAGCGAAACTAATTGACGCTCGTTTGTCGCTATGGGATCCAACTGACCTTAAAGGTTATCCTTACTACAACAAAGAAACTAACCGGATGAGCTTTAGCTCTCCAGACGAACTTCCAACAGAAGCTGAAGCCGCAGAGTACGATATTATTGTACTGTTCCTAGACGAACTTAACGGCGCCGCTCCTGCTACACAGGCTGCTGCTTACCAGTTGATCCTTAACCGTGCTATTGGCAAATACAAACTACCAGACAATGTAGTTATTGCCGCCGCAGGTAACCGTGAGACTGATAAGGGTGTTACATATCGTATGCCCAAGCCACTTGCTAACCGTTTCCTACACTATGAAGTACGTGTAGATTTTAATGATTGGTTTGACTGGGCTGTTACTAATACTCAGCATTCTGATGTAATTGGTTATGTTACTACGTTTAAAGACGACTTGTATAACTTTGACGCAAGTAGTGCTGAACGTTCGTTTGCTACACCACGTACTTGGGCGTTTATCTCAGATACTATTCAGGATGTAGAAGACTTTACTGAAGAAGAAGTAACTGATATGGTTGCCGCTGGTATTGGCGAAGGCATTGCTCTTAAGTTTAAAGCACACCGTGCTGTAGCAAGCCAGTTGCCTAACCCTACAGACATCTTAGATGGCAAGGTGAAAGAACTGAAAACTGATAATATCAGCGCAAAATATTCACTTACTACTGCGCTATGTTATGAGCTTAAAGATAGCTTTGATAACAAAAAAGACGAAATGAACCGTTTCGATAACTTCCTTGAGTTTGTACAAAACAACTTTGAAGCAGAAATGGTTGTTATGGCGTGTACAATTGCGCTAGGAAAATACTCAATTCGTCCAAAGTTTAATCAGCTAAAAAACTGGAAAGGCTTTATTGCCAAGTACGGTACGCTGATTGAAATGGCGTAACACAGTTACGTCACTCCTGGTGAAGTAGGGTATCGGCGGGTACCCTACTTCTTTATCAAATAATTAAAATTAGCACTTGACATACAGTATATTATCGTTTATAGTATACGTATAACAACTGGAGAATACTATGCAGACTTTTAAATCAGCAAAAGAAAAACTAGTTACAGCTCGTGTTAAAATGCTGTTTAAGCAACCGTTTTTTGGAAACATTGCGTGTCGCTTACAGTTAATAGACGTTACTGATCAAGATTGGTGCGGTACTGCCGCTGTAGATGGTCGTAATTTTTACTATAATGCTGATTTTGTTAATCAGTTAGATTTAGACGAAACAGTATTCTTGGTTGGACACGAAGTTGGACACTGTGTATATGAACACTTCCTCCGTAGGAAAGACCGTAATCCTCAAATCTGGAATATGGCAGGCGATTATAAAATTAATGCTATGCTAGTACGTGAGAAGATTGGTCGTTTAATTGATAAAGTAACACCATTATATGACAAAAAATATGAGTCAGATGATTGGTGGACTGAAAATGTATATGATCAACTAATTAAAGATGGTGTTGCTCCACAACAGACACTGGATATTCACTTAGATCTCGAAGGCGATGGTGATAATGGTGATGGTAGCAAAGATGGTAAATCTAAGCCTACTATTAGTAAAGACGATGCCAAAGCTATTAGTGATGAACTTAAAAATGCCATTATACAAGCGGCACAAAGTGTTGGTGCTGGTAATGTACCAGGCGACATACGCCGTATGATTGGTGAGCTTACTGAGCCTAAAATGGACTGGCGTCAGATGATCCGTGTTACACTGGAGAGTAACCTTACTAGTGACTTTACGTTTATGACACCTAACCGTAAAAGTCAGTTTAACAATGTAGTACTACCTGGCATGTTAAAAGATCAACAGATTGATATTGCTATTGCGCTAGACGTTAGTGGATCTATTAGTGATATTGACACTCGTGACTTCCTAAGTGAAGTACAAGGCATTATGGATCAGTTTCAGAACTATAATATCCATATTTGGTGCTTTGATACAGAAGTTAGTGGATACGAAGTATTTACAGATGATGATGGTCGTTCGATCACTGAGTTTGAGATAACTGGTGGCGGTGGTACTAAATTTATGCCAAATTGGGACTTTATGAAGTCACGTGGTATTGAACCAGACCAGTTTATTATGTTTACAGATGGCGAACCATGGAATAGTTGGGGAGATCCAGACTATTGCGATACAATGTTCCTTATTAAGAACCCATGGAGCAAACCTGTTGCGCCATTTGGACAAAGTGTTTACTATGAAGCACAATCACAAAAACAGGCAGCATAAATAATAATGAAGATAATAAAACAAAAATATGCCTTGAGCGAACAAGACATGCTAATGTTAGATACACGTATAGTTTCATCAATGATGAAACATCGTTACGTTGTAGAGTTTGATGATACTCCTGACATTGACAGTTTAGATTTTAATGGTTGCCAAGGTTTCTATCATATAAAAAGTTTAAAGAGTAAATTGTATCAGTTTTGGTTTGAAAAACCTACTGATGGTGAAGCATTTTACTCTACAATAATTGCGTATAAGATGAGCATGTCTAACAACAATGATAAATAAATGCGTATATAATAAAGTAAGTCAATATAGGAGAATAATATGACTAATGAAAACCAAACAGCTGAAGAGCCAATCACAACAGATGCTGCATCACCTGAACTACCAGAAGTAGAACAAGCAGAACCAGTAACATTGGGTGTAGCTGATCTACAAAATGCAGCACAAGTAATTGATGTTGCGGTAACACGTGGCGCATTTCGTGCGGCAGAAGCGGCACAGGTTGGAACAGTATTCAACCGTCTTGCAGCATTTATTCAAAGTGTTCAAGAACAACAAGGTGACGGAGAATCAGCTGAAGCTGTAGACCAAGCACCAGCAACGGAAGCACAGTAAGGAGTAAATCCAATGGCGAAGAATATGAAACATATAGGAAAAATTAGTAATACTGGACTAAAGTGTATTGTAGTTTTTCGTGAAATCTACGATGAAAGAGGAAATGTTACTGATGACAAAAACTGTCTTATTGTAGAAACTGAACGTCTTCCAGATATGGAACACGATGATATGGTACGTGTAGTTCAATCACCTGAAGCGCAAGACGCAATGGAGTTTTATCAAATTGCTCATCGCAGTCTGTTTAGTGACGGTGAAAATATGCTTAAAAGACTACATGATGGAGGTTACTTGAAAAAGTACCCAACTGATCAAGTTAACATGACACCAAATAATCACACTAGTGTCAAGTTAAGTGATATCAATCAAATTGTTCGTAAGCAATCATCTGGTATGAGTGAAAGAGATATTACTAATTCAATGGTAAATGATACTGACTCTCCGCCAAGGACACAAACTTCACTTGATCCAACACAGACTATTGACCAAGCAGTCAATACTGGTGAGCAAGTATTGGACGAAACAGCCATTGCTAAAAGTTTATTAAGCCAAGCTGATACTTTTTTAGCAGAAGCAGAACGTCTTCGAGATGAAGCATACGACATGGCTCCTGACTTAAAGCCAAAACGTGGACGTCCTAAGAAGGCAACTGTTAGTGCCAATACGTAAAAAAGATCGTACTTTTCAGAATATAATACGTGATGTTGACATTGGCAATGTTCCACTAGACTACATTGAACGTCTTATACTAGTATTGGAAAACGGAGATAGAGTTATCTTCGAAGGTGAAGATATTAGAGACATTGAAGAAGATAATATAATCCTTTTCATTATGTCTGCTGTAGATGATTTGGCTGAAGACTACAATAGCCCAGTTCAAGATTTAGAAATAGTTATTGACTATAATAAATTAGAAGCTGAAGTACGTGGTCTTACAGAGAAATTATTAAACAAGGAAAAAGACGATGATCAAAGCGATACTAGCATGTGATGAAAATTGGGGCATCGGTAAATCCGGTGCCCTTCCTTGGCCTCATAACCCTGCTGACCTTAAATGGTTTAAAGAGATGACATCAGGCCATACAGTTGTAATGGGTCGTAAGACATGGGATAGTTTACCATTTAAACCATTACCAAACAGACATAATATAATAGTTACTAGTAGCGATATTGATGGCAAAGATCTTAAAGATCATATGCGCTCATCTTTTGAGACTATGCGAGCTGAAGATTATATAAAACGTCTTCAATCAATGGAAGATGATCTATGGATTATTGGTGGTGCTGGATTAATTAAAGGTATGATGGATTATATTGATGAATTCCATTTAAGTCAGATTGCTGGATCATACGAATGTGATACATTTTTACCTAGTACACTAATACAAGAAAACTATAGTTTAACATCAAGCCAATTTCAAGGCGATGTTTATGTTGACATATGGAGTAAACGTTGAAGATATTAATATTTGGATTGCCAGGTAGTGGCAAAAGTACACTAGCAAAGCCGTTTGCTGATCTAATTGGCGGTGTACACTTAAACGCAGACAATATTAGAAAAGAATATAACGACTGGGACTTTAGTCTTGAAGGTCGAAACAGACAAGCATCTAGAATGAAATACTTAGCAGACGGTGTTGTTAAAGCAGGTAAAATTGCTGTAGCAGACTTTGTTTGTCCAACTCATCTCACACGATTAGAGTTTAATCCAGATTATACAGTATGGATGGATACTATTTCTCGCTGCCGTTTTGAAGACACAAACGATTTGTTTGAAACGCCAGAGCTTGTAGACTACCATGTAGAGAAATGGTTCGACAATGCTCACAATCAACTAATGCCAGTAGTACAGCGTTGGATAGATATTAATAATAAGAAAGAATAAAGAGTGAATAGAACACTACAAGATGGTACTATAGTACCTGCTTTAGACATAGCAATAGAACTTAAAGTAGTTACTAAATGTCCAACTAAATGGCGCCTAATAGATGAAGAAACAGGCGTTGAATATAGAGGAAAACTTCCACAAGATGGTGGGTTACACTGGCAAAGGATTACGGACTAATGTATCAATACTTAGAAGCACTACAATGTATTTTAGATGACGGAGAAGATGTCAATGACCGCACTGGAGTTGGCACTCGTACTATCTTTGGATATCAAATGCGTATTCCATTATCATACAGTAATTTTCCAGCTGTCACTACAAAAAAACTAGCCTGGCGTAGCGTAGTAGGAGAGCTATTATGGTTCTTGGAAGGCAATACAGATGAACGTAGATTAGCAGAGATCACATTTGAGAAAGATCGAGAACAACTGTCGGATAAGAATACCATCTGGACTGCCAACGCCAACAAACAAGCAAAAGACTTGGGTTACGTAAAAGATGATAATCAAGAACATAAAGTTCTTGGTCCAGTATATGGACATCAATGGCGTAACTTTGACGGAGAGTATTGGGTTAGTACACCACACTTACGTGGTACAGATCAGATTAGCTGGATCATTAATGAGATTAAAACTAATCCAGATTCAAGACGTATTATACTAAGTGCTTGGAACCCTAACCAACTTGACAAAATGACATTGCCACCATGTCATACACTAGCACAGTTTAGAGTAATGAACGGCAAACTAAGTTGTCAACTGTATCAGCGTAGTGCAGATATGTTCTTAGGCGTTCCATTTAACATTGCTAGTTATAGTCTACTAACACATATGTTAGCACAGATATGCGGTTTAGATGTAGGTACATTTATATGGACTGGTGGAGATTGTCATATATACAATAACCATATGGAACAAGTAAAACAACAACTAGAGCGTCAACCTGTAAGTGGTCCTATACTAGAGATGCCAGAGTTTAGTACACTAGAAGAATTACTAGCCACTAAACCAAGTGATTATAATCTTGTAGGATATAATCCAATGGACACTATTAAAGCACCAATGGCAGTTTAACCAAATAAATATACACAAGAGGTAACAAATTTTGGATATTTTAGTAGCAATAATTATAGGTATACTATGGAGCCAAGTGATTAGTCACTGGGGAGCAAGTATTCTGTTGCACCGATATTACTGTCACAAACAATTTAAAGTACCAGTATGGTTTGAAACTATCGGACTTGCTATGTTAATGGTAGCATGTATACGTACACCTATTGGTTGGATTGCTAGTCATAGAATGCATCACGCACACAGTGATACAGAAGAAGATCCACATGCGGCACAGCATGTAGGCTATTGGAAAGTTTTGTTTACTACTTGGAGTATACCTAAAATACCAGCAAAGTATGCCAGAGACTTGTATGCTAATCCAAGATTAGTATTTTGTCACAAGCATTGGCTAAAGGTATTAATTATAGTAAATGTAGTGAGCTTTTTAATTAGTCCACTATTTTGGATTGCTTTTTGCGCAACACCATTTGTATTTGCTAAAATAGGATTTGGTTTACTTAATACAGTAGGACACAAAGTAGAAGGCGGAGCAGATGTTCCGTGGCTTAACTTCTTTATTGCTGGCGAAGGCTTTCACAGACAGCACCACAACAACTTCCGTAGGGTAAGATTACACAAGTGGGACACTGGTGGTTGGATTGCTGAAAAGCTATTTGTTAAAAATTAACTCACTGATATACTTTTCAAGGCCAGTATAAAAAATACCCTGCCAATTATTTTCCCAAACTAATTCAATATTGTGATCATAAACGTTCCAGTTGTCAAAGACATCTGGTCTAATTTGTTTGATACGATTAAAGAATCGATTACCTTTTTCTCTACTCCAAAAGAAAAACGGATAACGTTGTTTAAGATGTTCATAATGCCACATATCAACTTGAAAATCATCAACCTTATCATAACGATTATTGTCTGTACCAGTACGATAATCTTTAAACAAATAGTATCTGCTAAACAGTCTACAAGTGTTGTCTGACATGTGTTGCGCACCAGTTACCAATACAGGTTTATCTGCCTTAAAGTCCCACAGTACACTATATACCAACATCTCATGTAGTTTTAACCCATTAAGTGTATAGTTGTCAGACAGCTTGTCATCAGCACTGTCTTGCTCTAATAGAGCAAATGTACGTTGTGCTATATCATTTACTTGTTTGCTAGGACTCTGCCCATCTACAACTAATGGTATTGCTGTGTACCCACATGGTAACTTAGTTTTTTTCATTGTAGTATTTGTTCTACTCTTTGTTTAAATGATTTAAAATCAATTGGTGGTATATTATTCCATCTTGTAACAAACGAACTTCTAGGTGCTTGAGTAATAACCACACGATGCATAGTATTGGTATTCAGTAATAACGGACGGTCTACTATAATATGTCCAATTTTACGATCAGCTAAAAACTTTTCAAACTCTGGTGTACCTTGACCCATTTCAGATTGTGCTTTAAACTCATGATAGTAAGCAAAGCCATGAGCATTTTTTTCAGGCAAATAAACTTCATCTTCTCGAGTTTCAAAATAATCAATCCTGCTTGCGCCATGAATTGGAATGACTAAATTATAATTTCCAGTATGCTCAGTATCAAAGTCAACATCAGTATGAGGAAATACATCCTTTTCAGTACTGTCAGCAGTATTAAATCCAGTTGATCTAAACTGATAATCTGGATGAACTTGTCTATGTTCACGTAGTATAGGATCAAATATCTGTTCGTAACCAGTAGGCTCGCCAGTTTTACTATCTTCTAAAGAATAACTGACAAATGGAGTTTTACCAAATGTATTATGTCGGGCATCATCATGCACATTAGTATACAGTTGTTTAAGTAAAGGAGTGTAATCTTTGATGTTTACATACTCTGCTATATCTGGTATTGTATTGTTAAATGACATAATCTGTGTGTTTCCTTCTAGATGTTTTATACCAACATGCTAACCTTAATAATTCTCTAGGCTTATCTTGTAATATTGTTGGTCTCTTATGTATAGTTAGCACTTGATCCATAAGGCATATATCGCCTTGCCGCCAAGTGTGTTTATACATATACTTGTCAGTTGTATATAAATCATTCCATAATTGCCAATAAATTTCAGCACTTTCTTTTGGTTCTAATAGTACACCATTTTGTTTAAACCCATGAACTTCATATGGTGAGAAAAACAATCCTTTAGTGCCACTAGGATGATTGGGTACCAACTTGTGATCTTCCATCATCCCTCTACTAGGCTTATATAAATGTTTATTACTATCGTCTATATTTCGTGTATTAAAAATATTTCTACTGTTTCGATTTTTTCTAATGTCATCGAACACTTGTTGATTATATATTTCTTCAAAGTTAGGTTCCCATGTACTTTGTATTTTGCCCAACTTGCGAGTAGGATCAAGTACTACAGTAAGACTTTGATATAGCTCTTGATTAGTAGAACTTAGTGTATCCCAATAAGGAATAGTATTACAAAACCAAGTACTGGTATCATATGTTATAGTCTTTGCGTATAGTCCAACAATCTCTTCAGCATCCGCAATTGGCGTTACATTTGTGTGCCAATCTAATTCATAGTCGCCAAATAGTCCTTGATTATGGTCGTCTACTTTGCCGTTGGTAACCCGCCAAAATAAATCACTGTGTTCATGATCAGTACACCAAATGTCTGGTGATAGATGGTATCCTAAATCAAGACTCCATTCAGCAAATGCTTCTGGTGTTACTTCACTATTAGTAATAGCTACAACACCATGTGCGCCTAAATCCCCTGCCACTGTGTCAGCGTCTGGTAAGACCCTGTCATAATGTACATGATTCATTACAACACACCCTCAACAAATGGATCATCATATTCCTTTACAAATATACCATCTTCTATTAGTATAGCATAACGTTTACATCTGATTCCCATATAATCTCCAAAGTCAACATCTTTACCGATATTCTTACTGAACACTGCTAACGGGTCTGCTACAGCATCAATGTCTGGATGCCCGTGTAATACGTTCCATTCGTGCATAACGCTTGGATCATTTACTGCTACAAATACAATCTTAGCATCTAGTTTATCTAAATTATTCGCAAAGCCTGGTAGATGTCGCTTAGTACATCCTGGTGTAAATGCTCCAGGTACTCCGCATAGTATTACTTTACCTTGTGGTATCTCATACGGCACATAATCTCCATTGTGTAATATGTACAGCCCTTTATTGTTTATTTCCATTTGTTATTCCATTCATTATATTCTTTTTTAAAATAATTTTTATTGTCTGTTCTGTAAAGTAAATAGTTGTTTATTTTATCAGACGCTTCAGCAAAATGCGCTTGGTTATTAGGTGTTATATTTTTCCAACCGTAATTAAACACATCTGTATGTATAACGTTTGCTCCAAGTTTTTTAAATATATCTTTTGTTTGTGGCATATGTCTATTACCACCTTCTTTACCACTAGGAGTAAATGTAAGAAGTATAACATGTTTATCAGTCCAAGGATATCCTTTACCATGATCTAAATTCATATTTGATATTACCACAGCCCAGTCTAATAAATTCTTTGTGCTTGAACTCATCATTCCAGTAAACTCAGGTATCGCAAATACAAACTTATCAAACTTATTCATCATATCAAATACAGCGGTTACGTCTTTAGGTATATCTGCGTCCATACCATTTACATTTACTACAGGTATATCATAGTCAGCCAAACAATCTATTCTATCAAAATCACAGCTTAGTAATTTTAGTCCTCGGTAGTTAATACTGTTGGGTGCTTGTGATGTGCTTAACGCTAGTACACTCATAATGTTACATCAACCACTAATCTACGACCAGCAAATATTTCTAGATCATAATGGTATTCAGTAAACTTTTTATATGCGGTCTGATATTGTTTCATTTTGTCAGCTATTGTGTTTAGTTCTAGACCAGCTTTCCAGTGTCGTTGTGCCAACTGTGGTTCTTGGATAATAGCATTAGGACTATTGTATATTTCACGAGTAATTTTATCAAAAAACTCATAATGATCATCTGGTCTATACAATAATACACCACTCCATATAACTTGATCAACATCAAAATCTACATGTAGTACATCAGCATCTTCCCATGATCCTCGTCTAAACTCAATGTTGTGATGATCTTTCCATTTTTCCTGTGCTAGTTCTATAGGCTCTTTACTGGTATCAATACCCATATATTGGAAGTCAGTATAACCCTTTGCGTGTAATATTTCAATCACTGGTCCATGGCGACACCCCATGTCTACTATACCCTTACACTGCTTTTCAATAATAATATCTGCCTGTCGTTCAAACATTGGATATGCTTCTGGTGTATCTAAATAAGCCATATCGTTAAACGAATATTCTGTTTGTAGTGGTACCTTTTGTGAAGCCTTAAACTTGTTATTTTCGTCTTTACGGGCAATTAACTTAGTTGTAATAACAGGCCAGGGTACATTTTCTGTAGGCTGCTTCCAAAATTCATGTTGTGTATCAAATAGATCATCTAAATCCAAATAGCAATTTAACGCCCTGCGTGGAATAACATCTGGTTCATTCAATACAAATACACCATGCTTTTGTGTGTTATTATTAAACACTACAATATCACCAGGACCATATATACAGTGTTCATATTCGCAAGTTTCGTTATTGTATACGTATAAGTGTGCGTCATTTTCCATAGCAATATTAACAGTAAGTGGAGGTCTACCAAATTTGCTGGGCTCATCTTCAAATACTACTTTATCCCAATCTGATATTCCAGTGTAATGTGCAGCTTTTAATGTATCTATATGTTCCAATAGCTCAGTAGTTTGACATCTCCAATCCCACATCCAACCTTTTTTCTTGATTGGATATCCTATACTACGCTCAATTGCTTCACGAAGATGCTGTGGAAAATATTCTTCTTCTATATTATGGTAAAATACTCCATTTGGATTTGGATACTCAATATGTTCTAACCAAATGTCTGCTGGAAATAGCTCATCCAGTTCTCTTACAAACTCTTTCCAGTCGTAGTCTAATTTAAATTTTCTAATAATACTCATGCTAGTTCCATAATCTTTTGTAATCACTAGCCACTCTCCAAAGCAATCTAGGTCCCATAACTGGTGTACGTCTGTGTAGGCTAGTAAACTGATCCATTAGCAACAAGTCTCCTGGTTGGAATATATGATGTGTTTGATATTTGCTTTTAAATATTTTGGGTATTAGTTTTTCAATAATAGGCTCATGGTCTACTCGCTTTTTGCCTTCCCAAGCACCACAAATAAAGTGATAGGGGAAATAAAAATACGGCAACTGGTTGTGTGGATGCTCGCCTACCAAAGGCCTAATACTGCCTTTGTTTTTACTCATAAATTCTAGTTCAGGATCATCTTCATCCAGATGGTACATTGTATCATTTTTAAACTTGATTTTTATTTTAATACTGCGATAGTATTCTTGCTCGTCTAAACTTAAATCTCTAAACGGCTGACTGGTATTACAAATACTCAGTGTTGTGTTTGGATCTCCTTTAACACAATATAATCCTATTAGTATCTTGTCAATAAGATGTCTTGAGTTACCATTGGAATGCCAGCCAAGCTCGCCGTCTCCAAACATACCAATTTTATTACCTTCAGCATCACGCTCTCCACTAACATTAAATATCTCTGGATTATCGTTATGATTCATGAACAAGTCAGGTCGTTCGCAATCTCCAATACGTCTAAAAAAGTGTGCCAATTGCTCAGCAGTTAAATCTTGTTCATTATGAATAGACAGCCCATTGCGCTGTACACTACTCATTAATGATCTAAGTTCAGTATTACTGAGTTCTGAAACGTTGTATGTCATTTATAGAATCCAAATTTATCAAAAGTTAAATCCTGTGTTCCATCCAAACTAAACATTAGTGCTATACGTGGCTTATCGCTCATGTTGACAACAGCATGAGGGTATCCTATATTAAGGAAATTAGCTGTGCCATCTTCAAGATTATATGCTTCAAGTTTACCATCACGTTTAAATAGGTTTATAACATTACTGCCTCCGTACACAGGAACAATACAACGTACAGCATAACTTACATCATAATCTACGTGGAATGGTATTGTTTTGCCTGGAGCAAGTTTAGTAATACGTATACGACTTGCGGGTGCTTTACACTGTGTTACTATTTCTTCAAAGTAACTGCCAGTATAATCTGTTGTAGGTACACTGTACAAGTGTTCTTCTCGTCGTCTCAAACGCTCTTTAATACTTGTTGTATGTGGCAAAACTTCACTAGGTGTAGTTAAGTTAATTTGCTCAAAGTTGTCGTAAACATCTTTAACTAAATCCTCATGGTTCATACACAGGCCAGGATTAGCTGAACGTACATCTGTAAACTTTTCAGCAAGTGTATCTGTTTCAGCTCTTAGTCGTTCTAAATCAATGTCTAGATTGAGATCAGCTATAGTTGGTAAATCGTGTTTTTTCATTTTAAAGTCCTAGTTTGATATTACTTATCTTGTAAAATTGTAGATAAGTCTAGTCTAGCAATATCGTTTGCTCGTCTCCGCATGGAGTATTCTGGATGTGTGCTGTTTGCTATAAAGAAACAATCACTGGCAGTGACATCTAATTCAGCACACATGTCTAATTGCTTTTGTTTATATTGGTTATAAACTGTATCTATATCGTAATTAGCTAAAATAGCTAAACATATTTCAACACTGGTATAATTCCAACCCTCAACTGCTTTCATAATATGTAAACTACGATGTGGCTCTTTAGTGAATACCAATCCACTACGTTGCCCAATTAGCCCCCATCCTTTACTGAAACTAAACCATACTTGTTCAGTATTTTTTGGTGGTGTTATTGTTTGTATATCAGTTGATCCAATATACGCACAGTCCAGTATAACAGGATTGTCAATATTGTCAAGTGATATAAAATTACCAGTCTCACAAGCAGGGTTACTTATGTATAGTAATTGTTCAGGATTAATTTTACTAACACTATATCCGTCTCCGCCAATCATATTAGCATATTCATAGTCGCCTTGTAAATACTGCCAAGTTCTTGTCTCAGTTGCTACCCACTGATTAATAGCATCTGTAACACCATTAACAAAATAACAATGTGTAAACTCGCTAAGATCAATGATATCCTTTACCCATACTCTGTATAAACTTTCCAGATAATCTAGTCGTTCAGTTGCCTTACCGCTACCACGAGTATAGTTTGTTACTGGAATTGTAGTCAATAGTTGTTGTACACTGTCAATTGACGGACACTGTACCCAGGGTGTTTTTTTCATTAAACGTTTATATGCGTTATTTTTCATCTAATACTACTACAACTAAATGTATTCTGTCTGCCTTACTAGCATTAAATGCTGTGTGTTCTGGCAGGGTATTGGTCATATACCATTGTCCTTGTTCCATATGATGTACTTCATCCTGTATTACCATCATACAACCTGGCTGTGTACGAATAGGAAGGTGTATACGCTTGCTTGTGTCACAATGCCAACTCAAACATGTTTTTGGTTTACTGCGCATAAGTCTAACACGCCCAATATGATAACGTGACTCAAGTTCATGATATACTTTTTCCCACACAGTATTTTTAAATTGACTACACAACTCAGTAAAGTCAGATTCTTCAAGTGGATTATCTCGTAGTGGTACATCAAGTTTGCCATTGACTTCAGTTGCCCGATCCCAATCATAAACCAAACTACCAGTACCCAATGTTGGGTTATCTGATCCTACTATAGTATTCAAACAAATCTGATTATGATGAAACTCTATATCATCAACTGGTAAGTCTGGTACTGGCATGTCTAGTTTTTTAAAGTACTTCATGATAAAATAATATCCACTGCTTCACTAATACTTATATAGTCATCTGGTGTAAATGCTGGATACTTGGCTAATATTTTAGGTGTACCCACATAAGCAAACCAACGATACTTTACTTTACAAGGCGAATCAAGTTCAGTTATTGTATTACTAAGTGTCTTTAATGTACGCTTATACATTTGGTAATCTAGTAGATGTGCGTATCCGCTTGGCAAGTCTATTTCAGCAATACGACTGCCAACATTGATAATTGTTTTATCTTGATTACGCCATTCTTCCCATAACTCTAACAACAGTTGACTCTGTCCAAAGTCTGCTGGTGCGTTGTTTACAAACACATCAACATCTTTACAAGCATCTATAATACGCTGTCTAGCTGTAGCATCACGTATATCATAACCAGTACTCTTACTAAATCCAAGCCCGCCCAAACGTTGGTGTAGGGCTTCTCCTATTCCGTAAGTGTGTCCTGTTACAGCATAATTCATATTTTTCTCTTGGGTATTTTACTATCAGCACTACTAACACAATTATCACTGATACAAACTCTAGGCTTATCAAACAATTTAAATCCTGTTTCGATATTACCCAGTGGTGTATCAGCACAACTGTAACTACGCTTAACACTGCCATCTGGTTCTCTGATAATAATGCCACTGTATCCAGCATTACAACTCCAGCCTTTGAACTCGTTAAAGTTAAAAGCATTAAAACGTTCTGCCTGATCCATGTACCACTTTTTACCAGTACTGTCTTTAAACTCTACTTGCATATGCCAGGGTACACTTTTGTCGTTCTCACCTAGTGTCTCTGGCGGCAGTTCGAAACTAGGCCTTGGACGGTCTGCCCACTTCCGTTTTGTCTCAGTATACGCCATTTGCGGCATTCCGTTATACAATCGCTGTAGCATTTCTTCTGTATAACCGTCCACGACTCTTGATGCCGTTGGATCGCTTTGTGGCTTGAGTGTGACATTGATTCCTTGCTCGTGGAAGAACAAGGCATTTTCCCAATCCCTTTCGAACCATTCCGGAACCATAACCATATTGATCGTAACTTGTACATCATGCTCCTGACACAGGATCAATTTATCCGCAAAGTCCTGCATCTTCTCAAGTGTATTTAAGTGTTCTGTGTGTAAACTAGCGGTTATACTAGCTCTATGGAAAGGTTTTACACGTTCTACATAGTCTTCAAACCATTTCATTGGGCGACTACAATTACTTGTCATGTGAACGCTAGTATAATTAGTATTAGAAACATCATTAGCAAGATGTTTGAGAATGTCCAAATAGCCAGGGTGAAAAGTAGGCTCACCACCAGATAAACTAAAATGAAAGCTATTAAAACCGTTGCCACGTGCTTGCCTCTTTATCTCATCAATTGTGCTAAGGCATAGTTCTGTTGGTCTATGATCTTTTCTATCTGACCGTGCGTAGGGCCAACAGTAACTACATCTGTAATTACAAAATCTTCCAAGTAACCAGCTGACTGTAAATAAATCACGATACAACAAAGTACGCTGACCAACACTAACAATGTCGTCAAAGGGTATCTTGGTAAAGTCATAATTACTCCATTTTAAATCTTCTGTCATTACAAGTCTTCTTTAATAAATGTATCACGTTTCATTTGTTTGCATACTTGCATACATCTTTTTAATGGCTTATCACTATCCCAACTGTTGGTAATTCCCTGCCATACATCGCTGTCTATTGCTTGATCAATACCAACTTTATTTAAATTTATAGTGTCACGATAATTATTATCGTCTAGTAGTTGTTCAAAATCATCTTTAATTATACCAGTGGCATCGTATTCCATCATCTTGCTGTTTAAATGACAACATGGTATAACATTACCACGATGGTTAATAAAGATACGTTTTTGATTACCGTACTTACAACTAATATACGGTATTTCTGGCGCATTGTCAATCTTTTCAGTCTTGGCTGACTTGACTCCGCCAGTTGTGTCTTTTCTGTGACTGATAATAGTTTTAAAACTTTTAAATCCTTCAGCAGTTGCTTTGGCTTTTGCTTCTTCTAACTGATGTTCATTGTGTTCAAATACAATAAACTGCCAGTTACTTCTACCACCAGCGGCATTAAACGCACGATAGTTTTGTTCTACTTTTATAAAGTTACTGCCTTGTCTGTATACTTCACTTAGTTCATCACTGCCGTCAATACCCCAAGTAACAGCATGACTAGGCGGTAATATACCAGCTAGTTCAGTCCACCATTTTGTAGTACGCAAACTGCCATTAGTAGCAATGTTTATGTGAGCATTCCAGTCAGCAAAGTGACGTATAATATCAAAAAACTGTGGGTGTGTTGTGGGTTCGTCTACACTGCCGCAAAAATTAATAATTTTAATACTAGGGAACCGATCTTTCTGAAAACGTTCACGTATAGTATCTATAGTAATATATTCACGATTAAGTATTTCACCGCTGTGTTTGCTTATAACACGGAAACAACCTTTACATTCAATATTACAAAAACTTGTAAGCTCGATGTCTAGCCATTCAATTGTGTCCATATTCCACATTATGTTCTCTCCTGTACGGGGTCAATGCTTACTTCATTTATGTGTAATTCCTTGGGCGTATCAATTATCCATTTAATATAATCTGCAGCTACACTAATATCCATACATGTTCTGTCAGGGTGTTTGTGTTGGTTGTTGCTGAGTGTGCCAAAGCTAATGTAACTTACTCTTGGACCACTGTGCCATACTCCAATTAAACTTAGACTGTTACTAAAGTCACGTAATGCTTTCTTTTCTGCGTTATACATCCAACTACTGCCCTTTGATGTTCTGTCCGTGGTACTTCCAATACATACTATATGTGCTTCACTACCAGCCTTCCTAAGTGCCTTGTATACTGTATCTAGTAGCACAGTTTGATGGAAGCGCCATAGTGCGCTGTTAAGTACGATAACATTGTGTTGTATTGCTGCTTGGCTAAACTTTTCCATTCCATCAGTCTCAACTAAATCGTAACCACTGTTGCGACTACAATACGTAGCATCAGGATATAAATTATATAGTGCTTGTGCTACACCAGTTTTAGGATTACCTGTTATAATCATTTAATAATATCATACCTTATATTTTTGTCGTAAGTTTCTATTATTCGACTCAGTGTACCATCATCTGTCAACACATGATTCCAAGGAGTGTCTGCTTGTGGTATACCTACACCTAGTATTAGTTCTGGTGTGTTGTTTGCTGTACCAAGACTTTTAATTCCCCATTCAATTAAAAGATCTTTTAGCTTATATTCTTCAAAACACTGATTGAATCCAGTTCGGTATCCCATATGACATGCGCTGAGCGCAACTGAACCACTGCTGATTCCAATTGCGGTTTTAGCATTTAATCTAAAAGTATCGAGAAAGCCTTTTTTATTCTCAGTTTCTGTCATACTCAATTTTTCAGGTGGGTTCAAAAACCAAACAAATACTGCATGGGCGTCCACTTGCGTATTTCTCTGTATAGTGTCAGGATTATCAGGATCAATGCTGATGTCGTATAATAATCTATTAAGTTCTGGATTTACACTCACTACCAATTGATAATATTCTTCATTTTGCTTGGTTGGCATGTTTTTAGCAATGTCCACTAGTGCTTGTACATCTTCCAATGGCATACTTTGACTATGATCCCAGTTTCGTTGACAGTGTTCAGCATATTCGCTAGCTGTTATTAGTTGTGTTATAGTCATAATCTACCAAATCCCCAAATTCGTTCTTCGCACCACCAACAGTAGCCACATTGTTGTGTTTCAGGATCTATGCTATCGCGATATGGTCCTGGTGACATCCATTCACAACTGCTGGTTAAATCAAACAACTCCATTAACTCATCCTTGTGATACATTTTAGCTAACTCACGTTTATCCAAATTATAAAATGGAAAATATGCTGAATCATCAGGATAGTGTGTGGGTCTTTTAGTAAGTGGATCTCTATCTTCACTTTGACCATGTGGAGTTTTAAATCCAGCAACAACTTCTGCTGGCGGATTTGCTGTTACACCACTGTATAACGCTGTAATTTTTCCATCAGCTATCCACTGATTAACATCATCAAATAACATTGGCGATGATTGTTCGGGTACAGTTTTTACAATGTGTGTATAGTTAGTACAACTAGTTCGTTCACTACACCATTTAATAATGTCAGGAACACGTTTGGCATTTTTTCCACCTTTGTTTAATGGTGACATTGTGTATATATGTATAGTATCAGTATGTTGTGACATTAGATAGTATAGCAGTAGTGCGCTATCTGCTCCACCACTAACTAATACGCCTACAGGTCCAGTTGGTCTATTTAAAATCATCGCCAAAAATACTCATATCTTCTATATGTTGTGGCATAATTTTCATTAACGCATCAAGCTCAGTTGCTTTGGGTGTACACATACCACATCCACAATGCTTTCCTGGTCCTAGTGGACAAGTAATAATAGGCATTGTTTTATTTTCCAAGTTAGTACGTAGTTCGTCTATAATTTTGTCGCAATCAGTAATAGTACCAATTGGTCCACGAGTACCATCAAACTTGGCTTGGCATGTCTGATGATGCCATATAGTGTCTGTTTGTTGTTCAATATGTAGGAAGAACCAGTTAACACTACACTGCCAGTTACGGAATTTAGCAAAGTCTAGGAATGTACTTTTACTCCAGCAACCATCACTGCCACATGTTTCCATTGTACGGCTACCACAACATGGACGTCCTAGTTCACGTGCAAACTTTTTCTCTGGTTTTTTCTCTGTTGCCATCATCATTACACCCGCTGGTGGTTTCTTTACTGGTGCGGGTTTAGGCTTGTCGTTTAATGCGGCGTTTTTATTTGCCCAGTAGTCTTTCATCCACTGTAGTTGTTCATCTGTATAGCGGTGTGCGTATGAGTTTTTACTATCCTCATGCTCGCCAATCATTCGTGGCACGTAACCAATTCCATCACGCTCGAACTGCATACATAAGTCTTGACACTCTTCCCAATACTCTGCGTGGAACATTACATTAATTTTAATTGGAAATTTATGCTCAGTAAAATAATATATATTATCTATTACTTGCTTTTTAAGATTGGCATGTGCCTCCGCATGGTAACTAATAGTCATAAAACCATAGTTAGCGATAACATTATCTGCCATCTTCTTACCAAATGCTCCATTACTAGTAATAGTAAGGTTCATTGTAAACTCATCCTGATACTTTTCGTTATATGTTTCACGTAACCATTGTCCAAATGCTAAAAAGTTTGGATTGTTTGTGGGTTCGCCACCAGTAAAGTTTAAATTAATACGCTTATTCTTCTTGTGTGGCATCATTAACTGTGCGTACTCAAATACAAACTTGCCAGTCTTTTGTAGTGTGGCTAAGTCAGCATGTTTACTAAAGTTATCATGACGGTGTGGGGGACAATATGTACAATCATAGTTACAACGTCTTCCTACGTCCCAGGTTACAGTGAGGTTATCACCATCCAGCAAATTAATTGCGCTAAAGTCTTTTTGTTCTAATTCTAGTGTCAAAGTGGTGTCTCCAAAAATTCTATTATACTTGGGTGTAGATAGTCATTATAACATTGATCTCTTGATTTGTCAAACGCTGTTATTTCTCTGAGCATATTTACTCGGTGTTGTTCTGTTATTTCTAGCTCTAGATGTTGATTTAAAAAAGCAATGATATTATCAATATTACAGCTAAAGTTTAGATCTAATCTTTGATTTATTTCAGTATAAAGATCAATTAATTCTTGTTTAATCGGTTGTGGTAAGAATTTAATGTTAATATATTTGTCCTCAGGCCAGAGTAGATCAGTCCACAATACCCAGTGTAAACCAGTCTGGTTGTACTTGTCGACTAGCTTGAGTTGGTAATGATACAAGTCTGGTATACTGTGTGCGTTTAATGCTGTTACTACTGGATTAATACTTAATGTACCTGGACGAGTATTTTTATTGAGATAGTTGCGCAGACTATTATCTAATTTATCCCATGTCATTGGATATCGCATATAGTCATAATTTTTATATATACTATCTATACTAGCATTAATACGTAGTTCACGGAATTGATTTAGTTTATCCATTAGTTTGTTGGTAAACTTTGTACAATTACTGTGAAACTCTAGTGTTATATTCTTAGCACAGTCACGTTCAATTGCGGTGTCAAGAAATTGTAAAAAACCATCACTAAGTGTTGTTTCGCCACCAGTGGCTTTAATCTGTGTTAATTCGTGAATATTATCTAATATATCTTGCCATTGATGACTGTCTTGATCAAAATTATGCACAGCATACTCATTACCTGGGTCACTGTTTAATGCCTGTGTAAAAGGATGATCACTGGCATAATCAAAGTCCTGCATACCAATAGTATTAAAGTTATTTTCTAAAAAATACCTATAGTCCAATCTAAGTTTGTTGCTTAATCCTGGCATACATATACGACATCTTAAATTACAATTCTCACCAAAGCTAAAATCAATTACTTGTAATACGGGGTCAGTTAATAACTGGGAGTCGTGATATTTTATTTCACTTAGCCGATAACTACTTGCTCCACGATCTTCCATACGCCAACATACATCACAAGCACTGTGTCGCTCACCTGCTAACATGGTTGCTCGTAACTCAGACATCTCTTCACCGTGAAATATTTCTTTAGCAGTGGGAGTAGTGGTTTTAAGTTTAGTTGCCAAGCCCATTGGATCAGGTGTTTCAGGACGTATCATATTACAACACGGTGTGGCATTGGCAATACCTTGAGAATTCCATTCTTTAAGAGCTAGCTGTGTAAACGGATGCCAGCAAAATGTATTATCTTTATTCGGTTGCATCAATTATTTCCCGGGCCTTCGTCATCGCCCAATCACGTTCAGCGCACCAATAACATCCACGTTGTGGATCTGGATCAGTGTTACCGCATAAAGGTAGTTCAGTCACACCATGATCGTATTCAGTATAGTCTACCCATTCAGGGTTATCTGGCCATAAAATACGATCACCCTCGCAACTACGTGTAGTGTTTAACAAGTCCATCCAGCCTCGTCGTATGTATTGTCCCATAATAAAATCTTTAGTGATAATTTTCCATGGAGCCACAAGTACAGGCTTTTCATTTTTATGATCAACATATTGTGGACATATACTGGTGCCAGCAAGTTTTTCTGGTGTCCATCTCCTATCCCAAGGCGCACTACGATGTTCAAGCTCATCACTATTATTAGTTATAAAATTATATACTGCCTTTAATTTATATAAGTGTACGGCAAATTTATTAAAGCTTCTTGTACAAATTCTGTCACCACTGGTATTAATTTGTTCAATTTTACCAATTACACCATCTTCTAGTTCAGGTGGAATAAAATTTTGTACACGAGTCATTTTAACTAGTGGAAACATACTCTGTAGTTTTTCATATACTTCTACACTAATTGGTCCAGCCCAGGGTCTATTATTCCAAACTCTTACGTTTGTTAAAAATACTATTTCAGTATTATTACCATGTTTTAGTATTAAATCTGCTAGTATAGCTGTACCTACAGCACTATCAGCGCCGCCACTTACATTTACTCCTACACGTTTCCATGTTGGATTGTATGGGTATAGTGCTTCATCACACTGGTGTAATACACTACTTGGTACATTGTGCATCTCATAACTTTTATTACTTAAACTTACATCAAACATCTTTAAATATATCTTTCATTTCTGGGAATGTATCACTAAAACTATTGTTGCGTTGTCTATCACACAAACTTAAATATTCTTTTAGTTCAGGTAAACGAACACTCCAGTCCTCGCTTTCCATAAATGTTAACATTCCTTGTAATCTTTTAATACCATAATCAGCATTACGCCAATCATCGTATGTTACTTTATCTTTGTGCCAACTTGGTATACATTTTTCCCAGTTCGCTTCCCACCAGGGGTAAAACTCTTCATACTTTTTGCGACATTCAGCTTTAAACCAGTCTGGTAATACTTTAACATTTAAGTGTCCAGGATGATAAACAAAGTGATAGTTAATACCACCTGCTCCAAACGGCCACATATTAATTTTATTAAAGTTTTGCTCCAGTTTCCACTTGATAAAGTCTGGCAAATAGTATACATTAAGAGCTTGCACAGCACAAGCAACTGTTATCTCTACATTATTTGATGTCTGTGTATCCAGTATATGAAACACTTCTTGTTGCCGCTTCCATTCACTGGGATAACGTATATAGTCGTTCATAGCGTGTATGCTGTCTACCGAATAATGGAAACGCACCAGTTTGAATTCTCTCCATAGATCAAATAGATCCTCTCGCCATTCAACTCCATTTGAGTTGTAACGTAGTTCCAGATCTTTTGCGTAACCCATTTTAATCGCATGTTCAAGTATCTCATAATGTTCCTCAATAATTAAACTCTCGCCACCAGCAAAATATATTTGCTGCATTGTAGGCATTTGTTCATAAAACTGTTGCCAGAATGTATCGTTTTGTTTGTGCCAGTTATAACTACTTCCGTTTATACTGCCTTTATCGCTCCACTGCATGGTGTCTTTAAGTGTAGTGTTTTGTACTGCTGGAAAGATCTTTTTGTAATCTTTAATCCAACCACTGCTATCATGTGGGCTACACATAACACAGGCTAACTGACACTTAGTACCAAAACGTAAATCAATGTATGCCAAGTTGGGAGGAACTTCTCCATCTTCTTGTGTATTGGAGATAAGGTTATCAACATCAACACGCTGACTCCAGTAAGCAGTTTCCCATTGTCGTTTACTACGGTGCCCTGCGGCTTCTTCTTTGAAGCATTTGGTACAACTAGCTGGAACTTCACCATTAAGCATTTGTTTGCGAACATTGCGCATATACTTTGAATTCCATGCGCTCTGAAAGTCTGTTATATTTAAGTTATTGGGACGGCCTAGATCGTCTTTAAGTACGCCTACCATGCCTCCCCATTCACTTTTGTCATTTGTAGGGCCAACACTACTGGCATTAGCTGTACAACATACTCGCATACTGCCGTCTGGTCTGGTTGATAAGTGTACCCAGGGTAGGATACAAAATGTTTCACTTGGTGCTTTTGTCATTTGATATACTCATAAAACCCTGGTATAATGTCAGTAACATCTTGTCCACGGTGCTTGTCTAATTGTTTGGTGTAGTCTACTAATTTTTTTTGTAGTTTAGGATCTGTTGTATCACTAACCCAATAATCCCATTCTTGTATTTGTTTGTCATAGTTTAGTACTTCTAAATATTTACAAATGTTTACTATTCTATAACGTAAATCACGTAGTAACTTCCAATTATCACTTACTGCGGCTGGATAATCTTCAATATTATTAATAATATCATTTAGCCAATCTAGTGTTGGTACTAGTATAGTATTAAGGAATTGTTTTTTAGCCGTAGGGTTTAGCAAACGTATACTAAGATGATCTGGATCGTATAGGAGATCTAATTGTAATTCAAAGTTAGGGCCTGCTTGATACTTAATCCATTTTTTAACGTACCATTGTATAATATTTCCTAAATCAAATATATTATATACTTGTACTACTGGAGAAACATTTATACGTAAATAATCGCCACCAAGCATGTCTAGTAATGTATGTAAGTTATTAGACACTGTTGTCCAATCACTGGGGTGTCGAATATAATCGTTTACTTTTCCTACACCGTCAATACTGGTATTTACAATGACATTTTTGAAATGTGGAATAGCTTTTAGTAATCGTGGTTGTAAGTTAGTTAGATTAGTAGTAAGTTTTAGTCTAATATTTTTACTAATTCCTTGTTCAATAAGCGTATCAAGTAATTCATACATTTCATTATGTAATGTAGGCTCGCCCCCTACAAATGTAATTTCTTCTATATCAATAATATTATCATTGATACCTTCCCATAGTCTAGCAGTATTCCATTCTTCAACATCATAATTTTTATACCACGTTGCTTGGTTACTGTTTTTAAACTGTGTTTGTTCTTTAGCTATTTGACTACTAAAGTGTGGCCAACACATACGGCATTTTAGATTACATAAGTTACTAAGACGAATATCTAAGTAACGGATCTTTGTATTAGTAACTATATCAGCATACGAATCATTTAGTTTAGTCTTTTCGTTGTGTACCCATTTTTGATTTTCTTTACAGCGTTTACTGGATAATACATCGTTTTTATATTGACTCCATTCATTATAATGAATTTCTTCTTCTCGCCAGCATGTTTTACACTCAGGTAATTGCTCATCTGCTAGCACACGATTACGTATTTCTGTATAATGATCACTGTTCCATATTTCGTCAATGCTGTCCACATTAACATTGTAGGGTGTACCATCAGGTTTATTGATGGTGTTGAACTTGCTTACTTTACAGCACAAACGGCACGTACCTTCAGTAGTTGTAGCCAGGTGTATAAATGGTATTACGCAAAAGTTTTTTTGTAAAGGTTTAACATTCATGTAATTATTTATGTCCTATTAAATACGTAGATAAATATTAGAATGGAACATCCTACTTATTGTAGCTTTCCTTTTGAAAGCATTGCTCCTAAAAGCTGGGTTGATGGTCGTCCACATCGTGTGACACCTTGTTGTAACATGAAGTCGGACAATACTGACGACCCAATGGGAGTAAAACCTCTAATAGATGCTGGTGCTAGTTTAGCAGATATTTTTGCTAGTCCGCAATTCAACCAATTAAGGTTAGACTTACTGAGTGGCATACGCAACCCAGCATGTGAGTATTGTTGGCGACTGGAAAGTCGAACAGGACACAGCCCACGTATTACAGCTATTGAACCACTAAAACAAAGTAAGGCGCCAGCTACTAAAAAGTTAATGAAGTTAGATACCATGATAGACGAAAGTTGTAACCTCCAGTGTAGAATGTGTGCGCCCAGTGTCAGTAATAGTCTACGTAAAGACTACAATCAGATACTAGAACTTGACTTACCGTTACCTGAATACTATAACATAAAGCAGACTGAAAGTCAAGCTGATCCTAGTGGAACACAAGTATTTTTTGGACCTAATACAGAATATCAACAAGAGATAATTGACCTAGGAGACGAAATACGTGAGCTAAAGTTTACTGGCGGAGAGCCAACTGTTAGTAAAACATTCTGGAGTATCGTTAATAATTTAAACTATCCAGAAGATGTAAAAATACATTTAACAACCAATGCTACTAAGTTTAATCATTTATTTTTAGACAGCATGAAGAAGTTTGGTGAACGTCACTTTACATTAAGCATAGACGGTACCCGTAGTACATATGAATACATGCGGTATCCCTTTAACTGGCGTAAGCTAGAAGATAATATAAACAAACTGTGTGAGACACAAGATCCACTCAGTACTGAGATACATATTTGTAGTGTGTTAACCACATATAATATGTTAAACATACGTAACCTCATTGATTGGATTATACAACACAATTGGTATAGTGAACACAAGATTACATGGAAGTGTATTCCTGATCCACATCCAGTGGATAGTTGTTTAGATGTTAAGTGGGCAAGTACAGAACTATTGGATATAGCATATCAGACTATGTGTGCTGTAGAGTGTGATGAATATGTACAAGGCGGTGTACAAAAAACTATAAAGTATTTGGAATGGTGCTTGAATCAAACACATGATCCTAGTGTACTAACGGAACGTAGAGCTAGGTTAAAACAAGACACACTAACACTTGATATTGTACGTAAACAAAACTATGATGAAATGTTACAGCCGCAAGTAGCTGATTTTATTTTAAATATTCCAGCGCCGGATCAATAAAAAATACCTATCATATTAATTTATTAGGTATTAAAAATTCTTGTTCGACCCAATCAGCAACTAGTTCACTGCCTTGGATATTTAAATGACCAAAATCATCTATTACAAATTTTTCAAAATTATCAATTATATCTTCTATACAAAGACACTCTACTGGATCTTCACTACGCCATTTAAATCCAAAATTTACTTTACTGTGTAGATTATGTACTACACTTTTATAATTAATTAAATGAAATTGATTAGGCACAGTTTCAAAATATTGTCTTATAAACGGCACCTTGGGTTTACTATTACCTGGCCATCCAAATCGTGGAGTACCTATCCAACCACTGCTACTAAAATCACACAACTGTTCTAATTCATTGCTGTTCCAGAATGTATAATTACTGCTCCTAGGAATTAAACAACTCTTAATATCACTCCAACGTTCTGGGTGCAGCGTTAGTCTAAACGGACTAGTAAACTGTGTAATACAATAATCAAAACAATTGAGTTCTTTTGCGCAATCGTACATATAGTTAGCCCACTGTATACTGCTTCCGCCTTTACTTAAATCCAAGAATTGCAGATGTGAATGACGTTTGCTAAGTATCCAACTCCAGCTATTATCATAAGGTGTTGTATGTCCTTGTGTAAAACTACACCCCAACGTTAATATTTTAATCATGTTTGTCTTTGTATGTTATTTCATTATGATAAGCACGATTCTTAGCACAAGTACGTATACAACGACTAACGTGCTTGTTGTGTCTTGGATCAAAACTATCACTTAGTGTAGTCTGATAGTAGTCAGTGTTTAGTATAGTTTCTATACTGTGTTGATTTAAATCATTCCAACCTGGTGTGAATGAACTGTATTTGTCCATAATACCATCTTTGTTTTTAAAAGCACTATCCCACAAGAAACAACAAGGCCATAATGAACTGTTGGCACTTACAAATATTTCCCTGTCATGATAAAACTTACAACTAATACTGGATACTATTTCTGTAATTTGTTCTGGGCTCTTGTCCTCACTTTGGATAAAACGATCTAATTCCTTTACAACCGCCACTTTGCTATGCTCTTTGGCACCTGTTGTAGTAATAGTCTTTTCAGTCTTATTGTTCTTTTTGCCTATTTTAGCAACCCAATCATGAAAGGTATTGCGCATACCAGTACGTGTAGCAAAGCGGAAGTCTAATTCAGCTGCTCTAGCTCTAGCAGTTTCTAGTTCATGTTCGTTATGATCAAATACAATATAAACCCAACTTGCTTGTGCTTTACTACCTGTACTGTGTCCGCCATCGCTATAGGCTTGCATATTTCTATCAATAATTTTATAGTTTGTATTAACACGATATATATGATTTGTTTCTACGCCGTCAACACAAAAATGAACTTTTAATTGATCGTGTTTATATCGACCACTTAACTCGCCTAGTTCACGCCACCACTCAGCACTGTTACGTCCGCCATTAGTACTATATGCCACATTGCCGCCGTGTTCTAGTAACCATTTGGTTATTGCCATACAGTCTGGATTAACAATGGGATCGCCTAGTACACCACATAGTTTAAATGTTTTATTTTCGATATGTCGTCTATCAGGGAACCAAGTTTGTATTTGGTCTATAGTTAAGTTACGAGGCTGTAGTATATCTAAGTTTTGTGTACGAGCGCATCCAGGACAAGCAGCATTACAGTCACTTGATATCTCCAGTTCTACTCGTTTAATGGTATCTATTAAGTACATACTTATATTTATGAAGCAATAAATAGATGCATGTCAAAAATACCCAAACACGTACAAGAAGAATATATCAATAAAGAAGAAATACACAAAGCAATTATTGAAAAAACAGGGCTTAGTAATTTCTGTGCTAGTCCATGGAATAGTTTTCATGAAGGTCCTGAAGGATTAGTAAGTACTTGTTGTAAAACTCGAGAGCCAATTGGCTGGAGTGGTAAGCAAACGTTTGAAGAAATGTTTAACAGTGACCATGCTAAAGATGTTAGAGCGGCGTTTTTACGTAACGAACGACATCCACAATGTGAATCTTGTTGGATACAGGAAGAGAATGGTGAAACTAGTTTAAATCGCTTACATGGTAGTGGTATGAGTACAATGCCTGTTATCATGGATTTAATTAACAATACGGATCCAGATGGTACACTACACAAACATAAACCACAGTGGTTAGATATGTTATGGACTAGTAAATGTAATTTTGCTTGTATAGGTTGTTCGCCTGAACTTAGTAGTACAATTAATACCAAATATAAACGTGAGTATGCCATACTAACTGGCAATGATCCTGATACCTATCACAGTAATATGACTAACTGGGATAACGGATCCAAGCACAAAGTAGATTATGTATTAAGAAATATAGACACTATACATGCTATACACTTAAACGGCGGTGAGCCATTTATGGCTGAAGAAACATATGAGCTACTGGAAGAATTACTAAAACGTGGTTTACAAGAACGTATTCACGTCTGGAGTCATACTAACGGTAGTATTACCAAGTATAAAGGGGTTGACATCATTGATGACTATCTTGTACACTGGGGAGATAACGCAACTATTACAATGAGTAATGATGGGTTTGGCAGTACTGGAGAGTACGCTCGTTATGGATATAAAGATAAAAAATGGCTTAATACTTATAAGCGTGTGCGTGAAAGCGGTATCAACTTGAGTATACAAACATGTTGGAATATTTTTAATGCGCCTAATATACACGAACTAGGTGAATGGTTTATGGATAATTGTCCTGAAGATACTAGGTTTAACCCACCTAATAATAAACCAGACGGCAGTTTAACTATTTGGACTAACGATACAACACAGCCAAAGATGTCTTACTATATACCAGAGTTACGTGAGCAATGTTTAGAAAGTTTATGTAAAGCACAAAAAAGTGGAGTTCATCCACTTAGTTGGACAGAGAATCTTAATCGTTGGAAGAATTGGATTACCAAAGAAGATCAAAGGTATGTGGCTCCAAATTATAAAAACTTATACTACTGGTTTAACGGTATGAAGCAAATGGATCTAGCTCGTGGTACAGACTTATGTACTGACGTACCACAATTGCGTGGGTTATATGAACTAGGTAAGGAAATATCAGTTAATTATAACCCAGAATTTCGTTAAACAAACTGCGCTACAAACGGATCAAACTCTGTACCACACTTCATAGCACAAACACCTAACTTACCTTCAGCAATGCTGGACTTATCCCAACTATTTTGTATAGTATTGAGTATGCCACTATCAAATACGCTTTCTAATCCATGTCGTCGAACATCAATACCCATTTTACCGCCAGCCATTTCAATATGATCCCATATTTGTTCCACACGGTAATCTTTATGCCACCATTTATACATACGACCAGCAGTCCAACAACAAGGCATTAATAGTCCTTCTGCTGTAATAAAGATTTCTTTTTTCTCTACGGCTTTACAACGTATACTACACTTGTTATAATATTCAGTCATGCTTCCGTAGGATTTTTCTATCTCTTTTTGTTTTAATAATGCTAGGTTTTGATTATCCAGTTTAACTGGTTTACTTATTAATTGTGTTTCTACACCTTTGCGGTTTTGTGCTTGGTGCGCATCTTTACCTTTATTACTTGCTGTAAAAAATCTACCGCTTTTCTTCTTTTGAAAGCGTTCACAGCCCCATTCATGTGCTAGAGCTTCTGCTTGTTCAACTTGATGTTCGTTGTGCCCAAATATAATAAAGTCCCAACGAGCTCTGCCGCCTGCCGCAATAAAAGACTTCATATTACGTTCTACATTATCCCATACAACTCCTTGGCGATATAAATGATTAGTGTCACGCAAACCGTCCACCGAAAATATGACGGTGCCCATCCTTCCAAAAACTTCAGCCAACTGTCTCCACCATTCTTCATTTTTTGCCCCTGCATTAGTATTCATACTTAGCCACATGTCAGGGTTGTGTTTTCTGAAGTAACGAAATATTTTTAATGTATCACGGGCAACAATAGGGTCACCCAAGTTGCCACACATGTACATACTGTCCAGTTGTTGAATAAACTCTGGCTTAAAGATACGTTTACAGTCAGCTAAACTTAGTTCACTATTATCTATATGTCGATTATCAGCGCCACCATTTTCATTACGGTCGCACATAGGGCATGCCGCCTGACAGCGTTGTGTTACTTCTAGGTGTACTTGTTTTATATCTTGATAGTTATACATCGTATATTAGTTTTACATCTTTACCTGGGCCATACTTACTAGGTAAGTCTCCGTATTCTTCTACATACCATTCAATTACGGCACGATACCATTTTTGACTGTCGTGGTGTGCCAGTTTATTAAACTTATAAATGTTATTATTAGTTGCTGACATCGTACTTAAAGCTCTGGCGCTTTCAGTTTGTAGTTGTCTTAGTGTTAAATCATTTATATCCAATTTTCATGTACCTTGTGTATTCTGGTAACTCTAGTTCACCTTCAAACAATACTGTTCTCATATAACATTGTTCACTAAAACTTTGTAAACTTTCATGTGTATTAACATGTTCTTCTAGATCATGATAATTATTACCCTGTACAATAACTAATTTATCAAATGGTATATTCCTACGATACCAATCATTAAAATTATCAATATGTTCCGTACTAGTATTAATAAATGTGTCTGGATTTAATCTTGTTTCAATCTCACGTTCATCTACATTAGTTTTAAAATAATAGTTTCCTACGCTTCCATCACTTGGTGCTGGCATAGTAGTGTAATTAAAGTCTCGTATATCGCCAGTTGTTGCTTTAAATCGCCATTTATCTGAATACCATGGATTATTAAATGTTTCAGCAATCTGCTGACAACTGGGATCAAGATCAAAACTATGTATACGATCAACTTCAATGTCGCTTTCAAATAACATTGTAGCAAGTGTAGCATACCAGCCAGCACAAAGGAATACTGTGCCTAGCGGAACATCAAGTTTTTCTAGTTCAGTTACTAACCATTGTTTGCTTAACAATTGTCCACGACTAAAACAATCTTTATCGTATTCTATTTTGTTAATCATAAAACTTTTAAATGCTGTTGTAAACTCTGTTTTTATATGTTGATCAATTACATCTGGAAGTTTAAACATATTTTGATCTTGAATTAGTTTGCCAAGATCATCAAACTCCAGCAACCGACAAATACTACGAATGTTTTTGTTTACTATAGCAGTTCTATATGAATTTATTTCTTCATCTTCTTCAGAAAATAATCTAAACAAACTATATAAATTGTTTTCAATAACAGCTCGCCTTAAATCGTCACTGTGTCCACTTACATCCCATTCACTAGCTATTCTAAATATACTGTGTAGATTGTCTTCAACAACTGCTTTACGTAACTCTTCATTTTGGTTATTGTCTACACTCAATCTAAAAATACTATTTAGGTCTTTATCAATAACCGCACGTCTTAGATCAGCTAGCGCAGATACTTCCGGATAAAGTATTTCATATCTATCTAATATTTCGTGTAATTCTAAACTCATTGTTTTGCTGTTGCCTCATCAAACATATTATGTAACCAGGTGAAGTCATTAATTTTGTTTAGCACATTAATCTTATTAGCATAGTGTGTGCCAAACTCTTTTCCTTGGTTGGCTCCCATCATACTATATTCACCATATGGTCGAGATTTACCACGAGTACACCAAACGTCTAAACGATATTCGTTATCAATGTTATCACCATTTTCAATAATACTACTAGCTAATTTTGTACATTCTCTAAAGGCACTTTTCCAAGCATCAAACGGGCTAGTATTAAAGGCAGTAATATTACTAACTTGGAACTTTGGTACAAAAGTACAGCCAATACTGGTAGTCATATCTACTCGCCAGTCTTTAGCATTAAGTAGTGCTTTACGTGGAAACAACTTTGCTCCGCCATATCCATACACTAGATCGTTAACTGGGTTACGGCTACGCCACACATAAACACAATCTGTTTGTGGTATGTGATCGTATTCTAATTTATTTGCCATTGGCTTAAAACGAAAACTAAACTCTTCTTCAATTACAGCATCAGCATCAATCACATAAAAGTGACTAGTTTCACTAAGTTCAGCCGCAGCTTTATGGGCATTAAATATACCTTTTACTCCCTGTACACGTTTAGCATGTGGTGCGTAGTGTTGTAGGATCTCAAAATTTTCGTCAGCATCAGGCTCATTATAGCTGATTTGTATTACGTCTAGCAATCGGTATTCTCCTGTGGTGTTCTGTACAATAATATACGATTATATACGATTTGTCAATAGTTATTCGTATATAAAAGGATCACGTTTACGTAATTCTTCTAATCGTTTTTTTCGTTTTTTTCTTTGTTGATAACGATCCCATGGATACATTATAAAATTTCTAATTCTGGTAAGCATACCTTTACTCCATATTGTTGTTCCCAACGTAGTGCGTCTTGCTTGGTATTTACTAGGGGCTCGCCTTTGATGTTTAAACTTGTGTTAAGCAACATTGGACAACCGGTTTGTTTGTACCATGCTTGTAGTAGCGAGTATACCCAACCATTGGATTCGTTAACTGTTTGTACTCTTGATGTATTGTCATAATGTACAATAGCAGGAAATAATTCTGGTTGGCGACACTTTACAACAAACTGCATAAAGGGAGAGCTAATAATGTTACGTGGCATCTCAAAATAATCTTTAGCATGTTCTTCAAGAATCATAGGAGCAAAAGGTCTAAATGATTCACGATGCTTAATTGTATTAACACGATCCTTTACATCTAATCCCCTAGGATCAGCAAAAATGCTTCTGTTTCCGAGAGCCCTTGGGCCAAATTCACTTCTACCACTGGCAATGGCGCAGATTTTTTTGTTTGTAAGCTCGTTAATAATAGCTTTGACGGGGTATTCTCCGTCGATGTCGTGTCCGGTGTAGGCATGTGTAAACTCCATAAATTGTTTTTTGTGTGCTAATACGCAACCAATTGCGCTACCAGCATCGCCTGGATTGGGCATAATCCATACACTATCAAAATATTTAGTAGCAATAGGATTAGCTACACAATTAAGCGCACAGCCTCCCATTAGTACTAAGTTTTTAGACTCGGTTTTGTTGGCTGTTATCAAACAGTATGCTTCAAATATTTCTTCATATATAAGTTGGGTGGCAGCGGCAATGTCAGCATAGTCTTGTACTGTATTCAAGTCAGTACGCCAGTCCAAACATCCTCTGTGACAATTACGCTTGAATAAGGTACGTGGATCTTTTAAACTAGGCATTTGTTTAATAAAGTCATGTTTAATAAGATCATAGTACTTGTTGGCATCGCCTATAGCCGCCATACCCATGAGGATGTATTCGTGTTCCTGTGGCTTTAGTCCTATACGTTGTGTCATAGCACTGTACCATATACCCACACTGTGTGGATAGTTTTGACTCCACTTACGCTTTAGTTTACCGCCAGTGCCTTGCCATATACTAATAGTATTCCATTCTCCAATACTATCTAATACAAGTACAGCACTGTCTTTCTCACCTGGATTAGTGTAGTAACCTGCGGCTGCATGACTTAAATGATGACTAACTGTAGTGCTTCTAGGGGCGTCTGGCAAGTATCTGCGCATATATCTAGTAGGTGATTCTTTGCCAAGTAGTCTATATTGTCCTGAGTATAACTGGCGTGTCTTTTTAAGCCATGGGCGTTCATAATAATATATACGCTCTGGTTTACCAAACTCCAGTGCTTCAGCTATTAAATCAGGATGTAAGTTTTTGTCGTTTTTAATACGACTATAGCGTTCACTATGGCTAGCAAACTCTAGTCCAGTTTTACTAAACACTGCCAGACT